>Ga0123342_1000810_pt1 | contig 51052 bp, 26 predicted proteins | sample Turbeawhitnodule_FD_89960 | JGI IMG/M metagenome (GOLD analysis project Ga0123342, IMG submission 89960) | Root nodule microbial communities of legume samples collected from Mexico - Turtle bean Mexico white nodule | ecosystem: Host-associated > Plants > Roots > Nodule | place: Mexico: Nepantla...
ATAGACATCAATAGTCTCTGTGGTTTCCATCTGCAGCAGTTCATATTGGCGTCTTAGGGTTTGAAGACGCACCCTCTTGATCTTATCATCACCTTTATAATTGGTTGACAAAATTGTCCAAGCCTCACTGACAGTTGTTGCTCCTTCTATCTGCTCAAACGTCTCGTCATTCATCCCTTGATGAATGAGATACAAAGCCTTATTGTCCCTCTTGTTCTGATCATGATGCGCTACTCGTTGTGCCTCAGTTGCATTAGCAGTTAATGCAGACACTCCACTCTCAACAACATCCCATAACTCATGATAATCAAACAAAACTCTCATTTGCACTCACCACCGATTGTAATTTTTCCATCAAGGATAGAGACTAATAATTGGGTAGAGTTCATGATAACAGACTAGCTCTTGATACCAGTTGAAGGAACTAATTGAAGTAAATAAGAGAAGGCAAAAGGTTGTAGCAACTGATAGAACGTAATTGCACAAAATTGCAAAACTGATCTTTATAATAATTACCATTACTGAAAGTTATAAACTAGGAATACTAACAGGTCTGTAAATTGACCATTAATGCAATATAACGGTAAAATAGTTTAAGGATAATAAAATATGAATTAATAATAATAAAATCTGAATTAATAAGCAACAATATCTGAAGTAGTTTATATTATTAATAAAAAATTATAAAGTAGTTTCTAAATTTGTATCTAAGCATTAGTTACCAAAGTTTTAGTTATTAATTACTTATATTTTAAATTAGTCTCTCATAAACTAATTTAGAATCTAAAATATTAATAGCTAAAATCTTGGTAGTTAATTTAGATACCAATATTGATAATAGAAATAACTTTAGGTACCAATAATTTTTTAGTCTCTATAATTGTATATAATTTAGTCAATATAATGACTAATTATTTTTGGTTTCTAGATTTAGTTGCTATTTAATGATTTTTTTGTACCAAAGACTAATTCATGATTTATCGATTAGTTTATGGCATTCTTATATTATTATAAGTAGTGGAGATGTCTATATAAGATTAATATATATATATATATATATATATATATTCTAAATTTTAGTAGGTTTTCATGTGAGGTAATAAATACATAATAATAAATAATGCATATTTTATTTTATTTATTTATATATAATATTGTAATGAATTTTTAATTATTTGGATCTTAGTCCTAATTAGTGCTTAATATCACTTGATTACTTAGAGAGGGATGTGGATAAGGGTTGTTAGATCTATCTGCGACCAAAGGAATGTCATTTTATTTAAGAATGTTAAGGCTGGATGTAGATAAATTTTTTAGTGAGGCATAATTAAAGATGTGGACATAAGTGCAATATAAATTTAATAAGGCTATCTTTTCTTATTCAAATTGGTGTCTATATCCAAGGATATGTTTGGATATGATTATTAGAACATACACAAAGGGGTGTACATATATTATGAGTGGTAAATCTCTTGCTCAAGTTATTATCATGTTATAATTAGCAACACTAAATCAGGAAGTTGTGAATGTTGGCTTAGATGTTTCTAGTTGCAGTTTATCTTTCATAGCAGGTGTCATAACGAGGCTGAGTTACTTAGGGGTTTCAATGTTTTTTGTGCAGGAAAGGGGCTAGGAGGAGATTGTACTACAATGAACTACATCATAGTAACATATGAGAGCCTACTCCGTTAAGTTGCTTTGTTTTGGGAGTAAAGGCGTTTCTACATGTGTTTTGAGGACGGAAATGACAATAGCTAAAAGCATGGTTGGATAGCTTTACATGCAAAATTATGCAAGAGAGTTTGGACTAACAAGTTGCAAGCCTAATCATTTTGAAAAAATATGGAAGATATGTAGCACTAAGTTAAGTATTTTACAGGGTAAAATAGGTGGCATGAAGGAATATATGATATTTGTTGTATTTTGATGCTCCATAGTTATACATATATTTTCATTGAGGGACCATTTTTGTAATATACAATAAGATGAAATTTCTTAAACATTTCTTGTATATTGGACTGTAATATTCCTCAAATACTCCTTTATTTATTATTTGTTGATAACAAATTCTCAGAGTAAATCATATACTTTTCTAAAGATTTTATTGTAGACTCAAAAGAGGTTTTTTTTCTTCTCTTTGAAAACCAAGTTTGAACTAAATTTTTTACACTTCTCTTTCAAGCTTTCAAGTTCATAGTTCAATTTGTTATTTTCTATAGCAAGGTTAGTTTTCAAAAAGAAATATTCAAGAACAATGAATTTTGTTTTTAAGATGTCAACTTGCTTAGTCAAAGTTTTGATTTCTCTCTTTGACTTTCAATAGGCTTGAGATAAGAGATGAGAAATAGATAAACTTATGATATAGTTCTATAATAGAGTGAATGTCAAAAAAATCTACCTCTTTTTCATCATAGTTTGATAATATGTCAGATGAGGTTTTCATCATGAGATAAAGGTTCACGATTTCCTCTACATCATATTTTTGACAATCTAAGTCGTCTAGGTCTTCCTAAGTCGACATAAAAACTTTCTTCACATATTTCTTGAATGAACATCTTTATTTCTCCTGGATTCTATTGGCCTCTGGACATTTAAAATGTCCAAGCGTCTTTCACTCAAAGAAGACAACTTGAAATTTCTTGTCTTTAGGCTCTCATCTCTATTATGTCTGGGTCATTCTTCCTCTGAAATTCCCTTTCTTCTTTCACATATTGTGGATTTTGAGATATTAAGGAAATTTCATTGCCTATTTTTGAGTTTGCATCGTCTTAACACTCTTCTTTAGGGTCTTCCCCCTTGAGTGCTTTAGCGGGTGTGAACTTGGAGCAATGACCCTTGAGAGCAATAGTTTTTTCCTTCTTAATCATGCTACCCTGTTCCAAGACTATAATTCGTGTACCTTTAGTGTGAAAACATGGCAAATACACAAGAAGATAGGGTTGAATTATGTATTTGGTATTTTTAAAATCTTTTCAATAAAAACATTTGATAAACATGAACAAGCAAAGTTTAAGCTAAATGAGTGTATTGTCAATTTGTTTCTCGTCAAAGATACATTTGAGGAAGCTCGTCAGATGCAACTTCAACAGGCATACACATTGTTAAAAACTTTTCAAAACTCGTTTTCATAAATTTCTTCCTTTGGTTAGTTGCATATAAATAACAAGCAATATGAAAAGATAAGAGATAAAGATTTACACAAGTTATTTTTATATTGATTTGTCCAAACTAACCCAAACTAATGTTGCAAGGTACAAAACAAATATTATCTGGACCAAACTACTTATGACTACACAAGAATTATTCTTTGGACATAATTACTCCTAGTTAAACAACAAGTATTTTGTTGATCCAACCACTCCTAACTAAACAACAGGTACATTTTGGACACAACTACTCATGGCTAAGCATGAGTATTTTTGGACCCAACCACTCCTACCTAAACAACTTTGTTAAACAAAGGTTATGATCTAAAAGGTCAAATGTTTGATAACCAAAAGAGGAATGACGTCCTAAGACAGATACAAGATGACAAACACTCTTTTAGGTTGCTATGAACAGAAATAATGTTCTTGTTCACACACCAAGGGTAAAATATTGTTAAAGATTATAAGAGCCTTAAGAGTTTTTCAATAAGCATAATTCTTCACCTTTCTTCTTCACAAAGATCTTCTTTATATATAGTTGAGAAGAAAAAAAGGATTTTACAAATTCCTTTGGAGCCATTGCAAGATTTTTTCATCATTCATCTTCTTCATCTTATGTTTGACCGCATTCAAGCTCATAGATGCATTAAATGTTCTCTATCCAACATTAAATGTATGCGACTTATTGATGCAACTATTCTGATACACAACATCATTTATTAGGCATAAACAAGTGACTTTCTTTCCATCTTCGAGAAAAGCATAAGGCGAGACACAATTGACCGATTTACACAGGATTAACATTCTATAGGGTTTTAGAAATGTTGTTTGTGTGGAATAACTTTAAGCATATTCTTCAATAGATCTTATCTTCAACGCAAGATCCTATTGTAAGAAATGAAGCTTGCACACATAAAATAAATATTTATAAATTTGACGTGTAGCATGAAATGTTTCAGACTTTTCATTTATCTAAACTTATCGTTTATAAGAATAAGCTTATCAAAAAAAATAAAAAAATACATGCTCTCATCTAAGTTCTTTAGTAAACATGTCTATTTTACTGACAGTTGTGATGGTTTTCACAAACTTAGCATTTTTTTTATTGACAATAAAAATAAATAAATAAATAGGAATCACTTCAGGGGTGGTGTAACCCTTATACATAAATACCTGACAATAAACTCCTATTAGATCGCCTACCTACCAACTTAGCAAAGGGATTACCAGATCAACACTACCCAACTTTAATGAATCAACCTCATATAAGCCATAAGATTTAAAACCCAACTAGAATACGGGAAATATACATAAAATATTTTCTTATTTTTAAATAAAAAATTTATTTAATATTTTAATTTAAAGTAAAATTAAGCGAAAATAAAAATTATAAGAGTACGTCAGTTAGCTTAAATTTTTAATCGTTAAAACAATTTATGTTTAGATTATTTAAAGAATAGTTATATTTTGATAACTGCATACCACAGTAAAAAATATAATTCTTAATAATAAAATTGCATAACCGAATGGAAAAAAAAGATCACAATAATTTTTTTTTTCAATTAAAAAGTTCCAACTAGAAAGTGGTTTTGAGAGTAAATATATAATATATAGCTGATACGACGTGATAGTCTCTTAACTCATTTCAATAAAAAAAAGTATCAGTTGACTCTCACACTTTTCTCTTACTTCTATTCATAACTCTTTTCAATAATAAAATATTATATTTAATTAATAAAAATAAATATAAACAAATTTTAGAATAAAATAATTATATTCTTAGTTGTGATATGGAAGTATAAAAAAAATGATGATGGGAGAATATCACCTTCCTATTTTAATATAGAAAAAGGTACTGAAAAGTGGATATACTAAAAGAGAAATGGTTTTTTTACATCTTTTAATTTTGAAAATTATTTTAACGTTTTATATTTTATCTATATTTTTATTAAAGAAATTTTTTTATTTTTTTTTATTTTTTTTATTTTTTTTATTATAAATATTAATATTTTGACTGAATCCTATAACACATTGGTTATATCATTTTCATGAACATATGCACTTTTTGCATCACTTTATTAGATTTAAGGAAATAGAAAAAGTCAATTAATTAGCCCCACCAGGAAACAAAATGTTAGCTATAATAGTGACAGTCAATTGTTATAATTGAAAGACAACGAGTTGTAGCTAACAAAAGGGTTTATGTCGATCTTCCACTCAAAGCTCATTTTTTCTTCTTCTTTATTTATAACTAATAACTAAAATTATCCATGGAAATACGCTAACAAAATATCATTATCATTATTCTCACTCTAAATACGTGTAAATAATATCATTAAGAATTTGTTTTAAAATTTAAAGTTTTTTTTATAGTTTTATTTTTTATTAGTAAAAAATTGAATAAATTAAAAAGAGTATGTGAGGTGCTTCATCCCATAACCAATTGACCAAAATACATGATGGTATACAGAAACACACCCTTCTCCAAAAATGGATAAGCATGATCCTAACATGGCAGAACTCTTGCAAAATCTAATCCCTATTGGACAAATGTTAGCATGAGAATATGAAAACTCTAAGACAAATACTTTTTCAGTGTCCCACATTGCCACAATTATCATTACGCGTTGGTACCTCTGTTTTTGTTTGAGTGAGACAAAAGAATAAGCAACATATCATATAATGAATTAATTTTTATAGAGATTATACATATATTAGAGATTAAGTAGGATTATAATTTATTTCATTTTCTCGATCTTAAGAAAATTAAGTTAAACTTAAAATTTACTTTTTATTACTTGTTCTCGAACGGGTGTTGGAACCTAGAGAACGATTGTCTTGTTCCTCCACTCGGTCGGTCGTTACCTCTCTTAGCTTCCAGCTTCATCTTCCTCATCTCGGTTGTCTGGTTACACAGGCTGGGATGGTACCTGCAGAAGGCACTCCGACAATCAAGTCAGTCAGGGTGTCGACACTTGGTTGTCAGAGTACTGTAGATAATGACGTACCTGATTCTTGGAATCTGCGCTGTTTATATTACCTTAATGGGCATTCGTTGGTGGGCCGAATTAGGAGGTTGATTCGTGCTTAGGGTTGCGCTAATTGAACAACTCTTAATCATGGGTTAGCCCTGCTGACTTGGTCAACCCATGGCTCGTTGTCACGTGTTGTCACGTGACATTCTTATCGTGGTCGAGTGACCAAATAGTTCAGGATTCTCACCGACTCATCGAATCGTTCGGTCGTACTCGTACATTACTGTATTAAAGTAGTCATTTAGAGTTTATTTTAATTAGAATTTATTGATTTTATTAAATCATCTCCCATTAATATAAACCAATTTTATAAAATTAAATTAAACTTAAAATCTACTTTTTCTAATAGTCTTTTTTTACAAATATTTCCTCTAAATTAGTAAAAAAAGGTGAGGAAAATTATAGTAAAAGATACTATTAGTCAGTAATTTTTTGACGAATGACATATAAGTGCATATGACATAAGCAGGACTAAATTAGTAAAAAGAATGTGGATGTGAGATTGGATCTTTTAAAATAAATATTTCGTCATAATTTTAATAATTTACACACAAATTGAGTTAGGTGACAAATGGTAATTAATGTTAGTGTTTGAAGTAAGACTCACATTCACTTAAAAACTTACGTTGTTGTAAGTTGGTCCATACATAGTAACTACTCATTTTTAGATATTAAATTAGCTAAAAAAATTATACATATAGCTTATTTTTTTGAGAAATACTCATTTAATTTGTTTTACTTATTTATTAAACACTTTAAGAATATTCTTGATGGAACTCTACTAAATGTTTTATTAAAAAAGTTGGACAACTATTGTAAAGAAGATTGAGCCTATCTCAAAATCCACTTTCCACCTCACTTCCGGAAGTAACACCTCACTTAACAAAGAAAAAATATGAATAAATACAAATACATGTTCTTTGTACATAATTGCAAGTAAGGTAGGTATAAATATTAATCACACATTTTTTTTCTTCTGAAAGGAATAATTACACATAATTGAATCTCTTTGTAGTTATCTTTCTATCATAGATTAGAATTTATTGAAAATCATCAAATAAACCAGTCTTAACAATTTTCTTACTGATACTATTCATCTTCATCTTCTTCTAATACTGCTACTGCTGCAGAGTTAATTAAGCCCTGAAATGAAAGTAACTCCGGTGGAGGGAATCCACGAGTTTCCGGCAATAAAAGTAGCAACAGTGAATTTTCCAGCCTCTTGCGGCTGAAGAACACGAAATCCCTGCCACTGCACCCTCTTTGCAGTTCCAGCACCAGCTCCTTCATTACCATACTCCGCGAAATACAAATTCTTCAACACAGAGCTTCCATACCCAGGCCACTCCACCCACCCTCTCGCCGCAATGGTATCGTCGATTCTACTCTCCATCACCACCGCTCTCGAATACTCCTTCCAGGGTCTCCCCAGAAACGAACCATACGAGTGCTTCACAGAAGAAAAGTCTGAGGTGGCCGATATGCTGCACTTGTGAATGGAAAAACCGGTGTTCTGGCCGGGGTCAGTTCGGCCGTTGGCCAGAATGACGTTGTAGCTTGATCCACGGGGGCGGCGGAGGAGGATGTTGCAGCGCTGGAAGACGGCGGCGGCGTTGCCGAAGATGAAGTCGATGGTGCCGTAAATGTCGCATTCTGCGTAGAACTGGCGGAGGGAGTGGGCGTAGAGGGTGTCTTGGTACCCAGCTATGCTGCACCGGTAGAGGACGGAACGGTCGGAGGCCATGTTCAGAGCCACCGCTTGTTCGCCTTGTGGGCCCGCGTTGTTCTGGAATCCGATGTCCCGTGCGATGAAGCCATCGCCGGTGATTGCTGTGAGTGGTGGCAAAGTTGGCGTTACTTAGTTTTTAGTGGTCAATTAATCATTCATTATTTGAGTCTTGTTTTTAATTTGTGTGCTTATAATTAATTAGGTTTATAATCTTTGGGATAATCTTAAGCATAAATGAAGACATGGGTAAAGGAATTGTTATTGTTACATGGTATTTATCAAAACGGATTACGAACATTGATTATGTTGGAAGCAGTTAGAGATGTTGATGCATATAAATTCTGATGATGCACTTTTTCTATTACGCTGTGTAATATAATATTAAATGTTCATGCAAATCAGAAAAGAGTCATTGACTTCAGTGTAGAGCATCGATGGTATCGTTGAAAGTTTACTGTTGACGAAGGTGTTGGCATCATCGTATTGAATTCAGACCAGTGAAACCGATTATTCTTCTATTTCCTAGGCCCCTTGTCACTAATCATTCTATTATGACTCCTAAAGATTATTGTTAAGAATTTTGAAAAAAAAAATATATTTAAGTTATAATTTTAAGATTGTTGCACATTAAATGTATATATTATATTTATATGATTTTTTATTTTTACTTTGAGAGGTGTTGTGAAAGTATTATGTGTATATAAATTCCGTATTTATAGTAAATAATTGGAGCAAATTTACAACTAGCTTAGTATCAACATTACTTGCCTACTTTACACATGACAGAGTTATATGCATGGAGAAGAACACTAGGTAATTAGTTGTCTACAGTATTACTAAATCAATCATCTATTTGTAACAAAGGTTTTTAACATTGTATATTACACATATGTATATATAGTAAATAATACATATATATATATATATGGTATATGTAAGTATACTACTAAATTAATCATATATTTTGTAATAAAGATCTTTTATTATTCTATAGTTGCAAAAATTCACATCACCATACAAAAATATTATTAAAGCAATAATGCACAAATACTCCTCCATTATTAGCACACCGTTAAGACTCGTTATTTTTCTCTATATTTTTTTTATCACGTTATAGTGTATAATATTTTAGTTTTTTCTCTTTTATATTTCTTTATTTTATAGGTGTGGACATGATTGAGCCCATTATTTTCTAAATTATTATATGCCCAAAGTCATTTTCTTAATTACAATGAATAACATTATAAGATATAATTAATAGCCACTGCACAAATAGTACCAAAGTCAATTTTTAAGGATAATAAATTTAGTACGAAATACTTGCTAATGTGGTTTTGTATGATAAAATTGGACATTCAGTCATAAAGTTAGTATGTTTTTTTGGAGTTTTTATAATTATATGAGAAAAGTGAGAGTTAGAGAGAGGAAATGGATAAGAGAACTCACTAAATGTGGCTGAGTCAGGTAAAATAGAACCCTTGGCAACACTGTCATCTCCAACAATAAGAGTAGAGTATTTTCCATCTCCAACCAAGGTGATACCATCCTTGCTGGTGCGAATCTTCTCCTTATAAATCCCTTCCTTAACATAAATCACAAACCGTTTTCCTGAAGCTGCTTTAATGGCGTCAGAAACTGTCTTGTAGTTTCCTGAACCATCTTGTGCAACTATGGCATTTGCTTTTATGGTGCCTCCTTGAAGCAGTTTACGTCCTTTGGCTGATACCCACTTAGGAAATTCATCTTCCTCTTCATTAGTGCCAACTTTGTGGCTAGCTTTTGTGCTCATATGGTTAACAAGAGCTAAAGAGTTGCTTCCCAGTTGAGAAAGAAACTCCATCTTGTTGCACATCCTTTGCATAAGGCCATCTGCAGAGAGTATTGTGGCATGTGCATGTGCATAGTCTTTACAAGATTGTTGGAAAGTTAAGGAAGCACTTAGCCATGTTTGGATGTCATTGTTGTTTCTTCCTGGGGATTTCAGTGCTCTCAGGGATTGGTCTAACCTTTTCAGCGACATGCTCATTAGCTCTTCACAGTAATCTGTGTGTATGATCACAATCAAGAATTAAAAAGACATAACACAATTCATTTCCATCAATATGAATATATCAATATATGTGTGTGTTTTGTTCCAACAATTTCCTTAACGTAAATAGAACAATTCCTAAATAATGCATGCAATGGACAATTTTCAGTATTGTTTGTGTTCATGAACATGAATTAAATGGTCATAATTGTGTTCACAGATTTTCAAAATCACCACAACCACAACTGTGACTGTCTTAATCACACTTTTTCATAATATAAAAAATTACGATAAAACTATTAGATTTATCTCCATAATGAACATGAATGATAACAAAATGAGTTTAAACCAAATACAATTTTCTTTACCATAAAAACTGTTTTCTCAGATAAAAATACTAGTTACCTGCAACAACAGAATGAGCTACATGAGCATCAACAGTCTTGAATTCTGCAAAATATGAACTTGGCAAGTTGGTTTCTAATATGGTTTTGTTGACAAGAGCCAAAATGTTATCAACAGTGTGATTGGATGAACCAGATTGCATCAAGGTTTCAGCACATAGATTGGGATATCTAGTAAGACTGCATTCATTGTGAGCATCAGAAATGGTGAGCCACGACAGTGCCCTTCCTAACACTAAAAGGGTTACCACCAATTGTTGTATTCTCAGTCCCAGATGAAGAAAAAGACAACAATGGCTGATTTTATCCATAATCCTGATTAAAGAATTCTCCTTATTTGATACATTTGAGAGAAAGGGGTTATCTATTTATACTAAGAGAATGGAAGTATAGAACTATAGTAACTTGTCATAATTTCACATCAAATAAATAAAAAGGTTTTACATGAAATTCTGCAACAGATAATCACAAATAACTCATATAATAATGATCAATTCTTTTTATCCGTATTGTATAATAGTTTATTTGAAACATAATACAAGTTTTCTAGTCATTCAATCATCATAAAATTAAGGATTAATAATTATATTTAGAATGAGTTTTAATTAATATAAATTTTATGTTGATGTTGCATTACAACTAATCTTGTTATAATTATATATTAACATTTTCTTGGTTTTTCCAATAGCATGGTTTTGGTTTGGTTGTCTATTAGGCTTGTCAATTGTTGTGGTCTATTCGACCTAAACAGTAAGAGATTGGCCTAATGCAGCCTGTAATTAATTAGTTAACAAGTATTAGAAATAATTTATTTAAAGATGTGAAAATGATTGTTCTTTTTGAAACAACACGGTTTTCAAAATGTTGATAAAAATTAATAAATAGTTATTTCTATAACAATATTATTTATCCAATATTTAGCCATTCATTCAAACGAAATTATTAAAAGTATTACTTTAATTTATATTTCATTCATTTTATAAATTATAGTTTGAAAGAATTAAATATTTATTAACTTAAACGATTTGGGTTTGTGTTGTGAGTGAAATTTGGAGACAGAGGAACTCGGTGACATTCGACAGGAGCGTGGTAGATGCGCTCGAGGTATTTGCACTGGTACAGGTAAATGTTTGGTCTTGGATTTTTGCAAAGTCCTGTTGTAATTCCTTTACGTACCCCTAACTAGGTTTTGAACACAGTAGATTGTATGAGGCTGGTTGTTTAATGCTTTCTTGAGTTGGTTTGGTTGTTCCTTATTTAAGTTGGAAGGTGTTCCTTGGTTGAAGGTTGGTAAGGCGCTAACTCTTTATATCTAAGGGTTGGACCACTCCTGAAGTGGTTCCATTTATTTATTTTTTATTGATGATAAAAAAAAAACTTAATTTAGAAAATAATTCAAATTAATTAATTTATATAAAAATCAAGCAACCTAATTTAGTTAATTAAATAAATAAAACTCTCTTAAAGTATGATCAATTTCTATGATTAAAAAATATTAAAAAATCATATTATTACTTAAACTAGGTAAATATTTGTTTTAAAATAATATAAAGCGAGCTTTATGCTGATAAAAATAATAATAATAATAATAATAAAGCGAGCTTTACGAAAATTTGTAATAAAACATAAACATCTTTAGCAATTAACTACAAAATTACTCTATTTTTATTATGAAGATTTTGATTTTTTATTAGAAAAAATAAATAAATAATAAAAATATTTTAGGAATATCTTAACTCTTATACAATCATATCAACCTAAAACTTCAAACACAAAAACACACAAAACACAGTTAATCAACAACCCCTACAAAATAATCATTGAATAGAAACCAATTTTAGAAAAAAAAATAATTAGTTTCTATAATGACTAAATTAAAAATTATTTTAGAGGCTAAAATAATTTTTGTGTTCTAAATTAGTTTCTATTATTGTTAAATAGTTTATAAATTGTTATCTAATTAGCTATTAAGGTTTTAACTATCAATTGTTTAGATTATAAATTTGGTAGCAAAAACCTTGATAGCTAATTAGATACTAATTTTGAAACTATTTAACAATAATCTAAACTAATTTTTTTTGTCTCTAAAATAATCTCTAATTTAATCAACTAATTTTCTTTTTATATCTTCCCATTTTTAAAATTCTTTTAATTTTTATGTTCCATAATTCTCTTACTCGTGCTAATCCCTATCTACATACAACTCTAAATGTAAATCTGATTCACAAACCAAATGAAATGATACAATCACTTATGATAAAGACACAAAGCAATATTACATTCATGCCAGATAACTCAGAAAAATTTATTTAATAAGGTTTGAAATGTATTTTTTTTTTAATTTGAAATGCCTTTTTTAATGTACATGTAAAAAAAATTGAAAAGAGAAGCTAATTACAAACATAAATTATTAAATAAATTTAAATTAAAAGAAAAATATATACATAACTTGTTTTTATTATATTTATATTTCAAATTTTGACTTGATAAGTTTTCCCACTCACATAGCACAATTCGAATTGCCTTTTATCTATAAAATAAGCCATTTAAAAGCTTGGTAGCAAAGAAAATGACATATCTTTTATGATGTCTATTCCATTGCTTTCCCTCTGCCACTTTTAATAGCTCAGGGACCCTCATTATCTACTTTTCACCACTCTACATAGAGTCCCCTCATATATTAACACCCTAAATAGTATATACACGCACTTCACACTTTAATATATTTATATTTTTATTTTTTATTTTTTTAAATTATTATTATATTACTATAAAGAAACTTTTCTGATCTACGTCTAGAGCCCTGATATATATAACTGTATACGGGTATAGCTGTCGGTGTATGTATACGGGTATAGCTGTCGGTGTATGTATACGGGTATAGCTGTCGGTGTATGTTTCAGACTTTCTTCTCAAATTGCTAAATGGAACAATGAAGGGATACATCACTTTTAAGATAAAATTGCTACTGTATGGAACAATGAAGGGATACAATCACTTTTAAGATAATCTTCTATTCATGCATATAATATGAATAACAGAAAAAAAATTAGATCAGGTTTGTGGGGTTTCTATGCTTCAAAATTTAGAATATAATAAATACAAATATTAAATGTTATATCATAAAAATAAACACACATTGCAATATAAAATACTTATCAAGTAATTAATATCTAGAGATAGAGGAATTACTAAAAAAATTGCGTTAATACTCACAATTTTAATTAATAGGGTTAAATATATATATATATATATCTTTCCTTTCCATATTATCACATAAAATTGTTTTTTTATCAAAATTTTGAGATTTAACTTTATCAACTCATTAGATTAGAATAGAAATAGTTAAATGGACACCAATCTTCAATCAAAATAATAATTAATTTAAAAAAAATAACAATTATTTCATATACAGAATAACTCATCAATTATTTTTATATTATAAATATATGAATGATGTAAAGTTTAATATTACATATAATATAGAAAAAAAACATATTTAATTCTAATTAATATAAGGATTATAAGAAAGTGTTGTTATTATCTTTGTAATGCCATATTTATATAAATCTACTCAAAATATGGTATTTATAAATGTTATTTAATAATTAAATTATTTTTTACTTCCGTACTTTTTGATTTTCTCCATTTCATGGTGTTCCAAGAAAATCCATTTCCCAAGATCGAAATGAAAATATTGATTGTAACTCTCTGAGGGGGCCATGTTGTCTTGTAAGCAAAAGGGCACTGGGAAGAAAGGAGCATGATGATGACCTTAAACAATAAAGAATGAATATATAATGTCTACAAATGTGGTTGCAGGCAAATTCAGTAACAGGTATACATAAAGTGGAATAGATACACTACTGTATTACGAAGTGCAAGACATTTTTTAAGTGTTCCATCTAATTTAAATAATTTTTTATTGATAAAAAATAAAATTATATTAGAAAAGTGAATTATTCTCAATAAGGCTTTTAAAAAGAACTAACTCAAATAAATTAATTCACGATGTTCAACGGTCAAATTACTAGCTAATACTAGCATGGATGTTATCCTTATTGTTATCGGTAGCTAGGCTGATTAATTTTTATTTTTTTATTGATAATTAATGAATTAAATAAAAATAAAATATTTAAAAAATGTCTCAATTCGTATATAAAAAGAGCAAAAACGAATAACACCATAACCAAAAAGGAGCAACATCATACAACCACCAAAGGAAAAAGACAAGGTAGGTATAGTCCCAAAAAAGTGAAATGGCTAGTAAAGAACCAAACAACTTTCGAGTAAGCAAATTAAAACAACACCCCGAAAGCCAACACAAAGAGGCTAAAACAATAACAAAAAGATTAAAACAACACCCCCAAAGCCAACACAAAGAGCCTAAAACAATAACAAAAAGATGATGATGCAGTGAAGGAATACAAATCTGTCACACACATCATTTGAGGAGTGAAGGAAAACTACAAACAAAATCAAAATTTAAATTTTGTTTAGTTATACCATGGGTTGTTGTGAGTGTAACTTTTATAGATGTGATGGGAAAAGAAACATAGGGTTCTAGTTCTAGTAGTATGATCAGTTTTGTTATATATAATTCTTTTTAACAAGAAATTTATCTTAATTGGTTCAATCCAATTAATTGAGAAAGAGCCAATTTCATGTTATTGTTCTTCTATATTTTTGTTATATGTAATGTGGGAAAAAATCTAAATTATCAAATCAATTTATAATTATATATCCAAATCTATCTTACATTAAGTCTATTTAAATGAATTTATTTTAAATTTATATTTTTGGATTTCAAATTCATTGTATTTACTTAGATTTGAATTTTAAATCCAATCCATTTACCTAAATTTGGATTGGCTATAGATTGGATAATTTTTGGATTTTAAAAATTCAAATTCAAGGTGTCTTGATCATATAAAGTTATGAAATGGTAGATTGAGTCAGACCCAAGTAAGATAGCATTGGGTCGGGCTCAGGTCGAGTTGAGTAGGCTAAGGCACAAATCGAGTTGAGTTGGCCTAGGAGAAGGTCGAGTTGATTCAACATGCACTTAGGTCAAGTCGAGTTAACCTAGACCTATGTCGAGTTTAGTCAATCCATGCCTAGGTCAAGTTGATTCAGTTTGGACACACATCGAGTTAAGTTGGCTCACACCCATGTTGAGTCGGGTTGACCTAGGTTGAGTCGAGTTGACCTAGGTTGAGTTTAGTCAAAGTCACGCCTATCTCAAGTCTAGCTCAGACCCAAGTTGAACCAAGTCAACTCAGGCTCCAGATACATTGAGTCACCCAATTCAAGTCAATTTGGCTTGGACCCAAGTCAAATCAAGTTAGCCTAGGCTTAGGATGAGTCGAGTCAAAATCGACCCAGGCTCAAGTCGAGCCGAGTCAGCTCGGGACCGGTCAAGTTGAGTTAGAGTCAGCTCGAGCTCAAGTGTAGCTCACGCCCAAGTTAAACTGATTAAGCTTGGACCCAAGTTTAATTGAGTTAAAGTCAGCTCGAGCTAAAGTCCAACTCAACCCTAGATCAAGACGACTTAGGTCGAGCCCAAGTCAAGTTGAGTTTAGTCAAAGTTAGCTTTGGCTCAAATATAGCCTAGACCCTTGTTAAGCAAAGTCATTCCAGTCCCAAGTTTAGACAAACAAGGTCAGGTATGGCCAATTCAAGTTGGGCCCCTATTGGCCTGTGACATCGAGTCTACATCGGGTTGGGCCATGTTCAATCCATTTGGGCAAGGCCTAGGTAAAACCATTTTTAGTGGGCTTGAATGTAGGTCAAGCCTAGTCGGGTTAGATCTAAGTTTAGGTGGGCCTATGTGGGACCAAGTTGGATTGGGCTAGGTCAGGTCCAGTTGTTGGGCCTATTTTTGACTGAGACACCGACCCATATTAGATTGGGACCATGTTAAGCTAAGTTGAGGCGATTCATGTTAGGTCAAGCTAAGTCGATTTATTCCCAAGTCGAGCTGAGTCGGTCTGGCCCCAAATTCAATCAAGTTGTTTTGGGCCTAGGTTGGGTCAAATTAATTTCAATATGAAATTCTCAAAAACATGAATTATTTTGGGGTAAAAATATATGGCTAGAACATGGCAAAAAATGGGAAGGAGGGAATAGTTCTTCTTAATTTTGGATGCCGACGCCTATTATTGAAGTGACTTGTATAATGTGTTTTATATACTGTGCATGTGGTGTATCACAAATATTATTGTAATATATCTGCATGACCTCTACTTAATTATTTTCTTGAGCTCTTAGTGTAAACTAGCATGCATTAGAGTTATTGATTTGTGATTCTTTGTTGTTTTTTTCATATTTACCTTAACAAAACCCATTTTGATCAAGGAGCCATTGTTTATCTCATTAGATGACTTAACCACCTCTTTCAGTTCTTCATCAAGGTTAACCTCAAATTGCAAAAAAATCGAAACAAGAATGACATAAGGAAAACAATAGTCATTTAACCTTACAAATTTTAACATATGCTCCTTAAAGAAATATATCCAGTTCACCTTGATATTCTTCCTTATGCAGTAGACTAGAATCAAATCTTCCTTAAGTAACTGATAAGTGTCATATTTCAATAATATTACTTATTAAAATAAGAGCAATTATGGGTATTTATTGATAAAAGAATTATAATTTAACCTCTAATTTATGAATTTAAACCGTTTTACATATTTTGTGATTACATTATGAATAAGAATTATTTTTTCCCAAATTTGTGTTAATATCAAGATTTTAGGAAAAATGGAGATGAAAGGGCTAAAGGAGAATATACAAGATAAAAAGGGAAAGCTGGAACGCCCCAACACTCGTCCAAACCCGTCTAAGCTAGAAGCCTTCTAGAGGAACTCGTCTAAGCGAGCTCAATCTCGACCAGGCAAGACCACTCCAGAGAGGTTGGACTTTTTCTTGTTTAACTCGGCCAGGCGAGCCCAATCACGTCCAAACGAGAAGTCACTTAATCAAAACCCGACTAGGTTAAATATGAAGCGTAAGGTGCAACCCTAGACATATTGGGAGAATAGAAGGTGATAGAAATTCGTAGAGGAGACAACCATCAAGGAGAAACATCCTATATCTACTTTTCTTGTTTTCTATGCTTGTAATGACCAACATGAGTGACTAATTCTTCCATTTAGGATTGAGAGTAATATGTTCAAACTCTTATGTATTGAGGTAATATTTAAATATAATATTTTATTATTGATTGATGATTGATATTTTCATTTTATTCGTAAGGCTTTTTTACCATGATTTTAATCCTTAGATTTGACTGAAAAGTACTTCTAAGTTTCTGACCTAAATTAAAATGCTTAACATATTTGAATGCTAGGAATATATTTGAAATGTTAATTGCTATCAAAATCTAATCTTAAGGATAATGAGTTTTTATAAATATACGAAAAATCGATATTTAGAAGACTATCTTAATAATTTTATATACAAGAAATCGAGATAAATGAATTTTATATGGACATCAATATCAAACAATGATAAAATATTATTTACTCTTAACCAATAAAAAAAAGTATAAGTATGTTTTGGTATGTTACAAATATAAAATTACTTAATTCATAATATATCAGTTTTGATGGTATATAATTATAATTTTGAATGATTGTAGCTTAATTTAATTTTTAATATATCGTAATTAATTTATACTACAAAATAATAAAATAATTAAGTTTTTTTCATATTTTAAAATTAACTATTAAAATATATTGATTTTTTTTAATTTTTCTATCTTTACACAATATAAAAAGTAATTTAAATATAATATATTATATTTTGTCGCTGGTCCTTCTAACTTAAGATGAGAAATAAATATAACTTATTCTATAATATAAAAGAAAACATATATATGTAATTATCTTATTTAACTAATATTTTCGTAGCAAAAAGTAATAATAATATAACAAAATCATATAAAATTTCTGTTTATAATATATTAAAATAAAAATTATATATAATTATTGTTATAATAATAATAAATAATACAATTGGTATAATTTAAAATATTTTTATTATTTTATTTATCTTAGTTATATTTTTTCCATTTTGTGCCAAACTTACAATCTTTAATGAAAAGATCGAAAAAGTAACAATAAAAATTGTTAGAAATCTAAACATAAAATAGAATTATTAAAATAAATTATAGGACTTCAACTATATTTTTTATTTTTGTTAATATGGTTGAAGACTCTTTGCTCTTATCTAAATTGCATACACACACAATTAACTTATGAACCCTATGTAGCATAATTAAGTTGAAAAATTCAACTATCGATATGGTTATATTGAAGGTGGCACAAAAAATAATTATAAATGCAATAATGTCTTTATTTGTAAAACTGTTTCCCTTTTTTTTTGTCTAGTTTATTTCTTAGTTCTTAGATACTTGTTCAATTATTTAGAATTCACATCTGTTAGATGTTTACTTCTGATTTGCTACATGGATAAGTCGATTTATGGTCCCATTTTCTCTTGCAGCATTTATATTTTATGTAATAATACTACAAACACATTTGATCGATCCTCTTGAATCATTTATTTGTTTTCATAAGTTATATATCAAACAACAACTAAATTTTACTATACTTGTCGCAAAAGGCTTTGATGATTCTTATCTTTTTGTCTCCTTCGATTGAAATACTTATAAAAAAAATAAAGAATTGTTTCAAGTGAATGATTGAGTTGAACAAGTTTATTCATATTTTTGTTGATGGATTGTTGAGTTTTAATGATAAATGGGATAATAATTTATTGGAAGAAGATTCTTTGATGCTCTAATAAAAAAAAATTCTGTCTTATATACGAGTGTAAATTAAATAATAAGTATAGTTAAGATGAGTACTAAGTTGTATTTATAGGTTTTTGGATTCACTAAAATATCCAATTAATAAAATAAATAGATTAGGAAAAATAAAATAATAAGATAATGCTTAAATAATAAAAAATTAATAAATATTTTAAAAAAATTAAAATACATATAAATATAAAAATTAAAATATTATAAATTTTTAAAAGAAACTTGCTTACCAAACATTAATAATAAAATCACATAATCTTTGCTCCTAATAAAATAAAGTTAAGAAAATTAACTGAGATGGCTACGAAACATTAAATTTTATTAATAGTTTGATGGGATTGGAGAGGTTAATATTCCATTTTTTAACACTTTTTTCCAAAGGAAAATGTGATAATATGACAGTATAAAAATGTATTCTTTTTATAACTCATTTTAATAATATATATTATATTATAAAATAATCACTTGATAACTACTAATTTTTATACACTTATACAATAATTTTTTCTTTTAATAATAAAATATTAAACTATAAGGATGATAAAATAATTATTATAAAAAAAACTTAATATAAGCATATTATAAATATAATTGCAAAGTGTTTGTTAAGAAATAATAAATTATAAATATATTATAATTCTTTAATATTTTAAGTTAAAATATAAAAAATATTAATATTTTAAATTTTTAATGGGTATATTTCTTTTAGGTATAAAAATATCACCCCTCTTCTTCAATGCTAATAATAAAATACAGTATTAAACTTTTATCGTTAAACCAATTTGCATTTTCGAGACAGTTTCTATAGTTTCATGATGATACGGTGACAAAATACAATAACTTCACAATTTAATATACTAATATTTTAATTATATTTTTTTATATATTTTAATATAAAGTACTAATATATTATTGGATTATTAAAATCTTTTGCAAAGTGAATGCTTTTTGCTTTACATAAATGATATGTAACATATCTTCTCTCTAAATTTATTGAATTATTTGTATTTCTTCAAAAAATGTCGTGGTGATCCACTTTTGTCCATTGTTACAATTAGTTTAGCTTATAAATAAGAATGTTAACTAATATTTAATTTTAGGAGTTTGTATTTTAAGCACGATTAATAATAAAAGAGAATAGCTGATAAATAAATTACTGATTATTCTTCATAATAATATGTATTAACTTAGTTTTAAAAAACATAAGCATTTTGAACAGGTAAATTTTTAAAAATTGTTTATTTTAGAATGAGTTAGATTTGTGTTGAATCAAAGTTATCGGTTTGATATTAATGAATAAAAAAAAATAAAAGCATTTGATAGTGATGGAAAAATTGATCATAAATATAAATTAGTTCAAGTGTTTGCACTTGAAAGTATATTCATGATTGATGATGAAAAGAAAGGGTTTAAGCGTACAAGCCCAAATGAGCAGGTACACCAGTACCATTGATCCATGCCCCTTGCAAGAAAGCCTCTACAGTGTACCTAGTAGCCTCATCCCTGTCAATCACTTTGCGGTTAGGCCAATTCACCCTAGCATTGGTGTTGGAACCTGCTCCATTGTTGTTGAACTCACCATAGTACAGTGTGTTCAGTGCAAAGTCACCTTCCCAAGGAAGCCACCCATCGGGGTGAATCAAGTCCTGGATTTCAGTCTCCATGATGATGGTTCTTGAGTACTCCTTCCATGGCCTTCCGAGGTAGTTCCTCACACCGGCCTTCACTGGGACCAAGTCATCAGCAGCTTTGATCACACACTTCTGCAGAACAAACCCAGTGTCCTCTTGCTTGTCGAGTCTCCCTTGTGCAGTCACAATGTTCTGCTGGTTGTCAAGGGGCTTTTTCACCAAAATGGTGCAGTTTTGAAACACTGCTGATGCGTCCCCGAAGATGAAGTCGATGGTGCCGGTGATTGTGCAGTCGCGGTAGAACTGTCTGTGGGTTTGGGCGTAGAGAGTGTCTTGGTAACCGTCAAACACACAGTTCAAAAAGATTGCTTGATCGGCTTGCACTCTTGCAGCCACTGCTTGATGCTTCTCTGCTCCAGCAGTGTTTCTATATTGCATTTCCCTGCCCAAGAATCCATCTCCAAGAACCACAAATGATGCAGTTTGGAAAGTTCTGACTCCATCCACGAAATTTTTGTTTCCAGTGATGATACTTTTGTCACCTCCGTCACCGTACATGGTTAGGTTTGCCAATTTCTTTGTCACTGTCACGGTCTCATCGTAAACTCCGGCTTTAACATAAACCACGTACCTGCCATGCATTAAAAGTAAATGCTTTGCATGAGCATCCATAGATAACAGATATTTCCTTAAAATAATCGAAAAAGAGAAAAGATTGTTACCTTCCCTCGTACGGTGCTTGGATTGCAGCCAAGGCTTCAGAGATGGTTTTGAAGTCTCCGCTACCATCTTGTGCGACGGTAACATTGGGTGTGGGTTTCTCATCTGATCCTACGAAGTCAGAAGGGCCAGCCCAAGCAGGAACCGGGGTAGCCCATGCTGGAAGTGGACCATCCAAAGGAGGAAGGACCGGAGCTGCACGAGGAGCGGAACCAGGAGCAAGAGCAGAACCTACAGCGGCAACAGGAGCAGAAGCAGAAGCGGAAGCAGAAGGAGAAGTAGCAGGAGTAGAAGGAGAAGCAGGGGCAGGTGCATCACCATTGTCGATTTCCCATGGAAGGTGAATGTCCCCAGCTCCTTGGAAGATCGAAAAGAAGGAAGAAAACTGCGAGACAACGGCAAGACAATTGCTCACAAGCTCCCTTGACTCGGTGAACATTGTGGTGAGTTCGTCCTTCATTTTTCCTTCGGGAAACCCGTCGATGCATGTTTGCTGGTAATTCATAACCGCGCTGAGCCAGTTGTTGAGTTCAGCAGCTTTGGCGGAGAGTGTTTTGGGATCGCTTTCACCGACCTCCTCGATCGAACGTTTCAGCTCATCATTGGCGTCCTCGAACATCTCCCTGCAATCGCTGTACGCGCCTTTCTCGTCTGCCGACGCGAAGTTCAGTTTCGATGTGGCGTTGAAGGCTTTGTTCACCTCGTTCTCGGCCACGATCATGGATATCATGATCAGGTCCTTGGGCTCCGCCAGCTTCGGGTCCTTCTTCAGAGCCTCGCCGAGGGTTTTCTGGCATTTTTCCTTGTACTCCGCTGAGCTGCAGATCATTTCCACCAGCCTCGAGTTTCTGTCCACGTGAGGCGTCGCCGAGGCTTCTGACATTGGGGTTTGGGTTTTTGAGGGACCGGTTCTCTGCACCACCACGAATGTGGCGGCGCCAACCACGCATGCAAGAAGAACGGCGGAAACGACGCTGATGAGGATCTTCTTCCTCATCTTGAGTCTGTTCTCGTTTCTTCGCCGCTCAGTGATGAGTTCGAAATCCTGGAAGGCCATTGAGGTTGAAAGGGTTTTTGGTGTCTAAGGCAGAGAGTGATTCTGCCCTAGACTCAAGAGACAGAGGATATGGCGAAAGGGAAAAGAGAACCGATCGGAGTTTACTGCTGCAAAGGAGCAGATTTATTGTTCGGCTCTCTTTCCCTCTGCTATACTTCATTAGCTTCGGGGGTATTTATACTCTTCCTCCATGCATGCACGTGTGGAACAGGGATTTTTCTGTTTCTATTTCCGAAAGTTTCTCATAGGGTTCATAGATTAATGCGGTGATGAGTGGTACGAATTAGTCTCTTCTGTTGCCAACTTCTACGCTTTCGCAACACCTTTGAATGAACCAGGTTCCACCGTGTAGACTGCCAAAAATACAACAACAAACATTGTAACAAGACAAGGAAAACTTGAAACAGTAACAACAAATAATACGTAGTAAAAGAAAATAAAACTATTGACATTTTCTTATATTTTACAATATTTGTAATTTTGTTCCTTGTTTTTTTTTTCTGTAATTTTAGTCCTTTGACTCTTAATAATTCATAATTTTGGCTTTTAAATTTGTTTTTATATAATTTTGATCCGTTATAATATTCATAATTTGATCGATTTTCAATTTTAAAAATAAATTGAATTACTATCCAATTACATTTTGTATCGATACAAATAATTCAACATTCAAGAATTAAAAATGTGTAAAATTTTGACCAAAAAAAAATTACGGATGATTAAAATTATGGTAAAAAGAAAATTAGAAACCAAAATTTTAAATTTTATAAAATATAAGAATCAAAATTAAAATTAAGTCGAGATATTACAGGTACATGTGATGAGAAGAAAAAACACAATAAAAATTTATAATTGATTAAGTGTCAAGAAAAAGTTGCGATTTATAATTCATAATGTATAACAATTTTGTTAGTTTGGGCATCTTGAGAAGGCAGAGAATCTGATACGTGGGGTGTGGAGGGCATATATTCTTCTTCCACCTCCATAAACTTTCATATTTTCAAAAATACTCCTCAATAATATTCTGGATTATGTAATCGAGAAGTCTTTTTTCAAATTTGTAATTAGCTTCCGGATTACATAATTCAGAAGTCTTTTTTCAGATACATGATTAGTTTCTGGATTATGTAATCTGGAAGCTTTTTTTAGCTTTCGGATTACATAATCCGGCAGTCTCTTTTTAAATGCGTGTCCGGATTACATAATCTATAAACTATTCTGTGGGGTGGCATAAGAAGGTTAAAAGGGTATTTTTCTACGTTGTGTATGGGGTGACAAAAGAACCTTTGCAGGTGCAGGAAGAAACAGTCGTGTGGAGATTGTAAAAAATGGGCCCAAAGTAAGTTTACTACGAGGATTATACTACCCACACTTCCATACTAACTATAAAAATACTAAAATAGTCTTCCTCACTGCATCATGCCACCACAGTATCTTCTTATTCACTGCTCCAACTCTGTTATACCTATGGCATGGACCCCGTTCTCCTTCCATACTGTTTCCAGAGATTACGTAATCTAAAAAGGAGAAGTGAATGTTTATGTAATATTCCAAAAAGTATCTCGTTTCTTGTAAAGTTTATTTTGGTAAGTTTGTTCGAGAAAGCATTCCATATGTTCTCAAAAGTTTATTTTGGAAAGCTTATCCCAAAATAATTATTCCAAAGTTTATGTAGTAATGATCATGATAAAAATTATGGGTAGAGTGATCATGTTAAAAATTATGGAATGCATTCAGTAATTATGGGGTGTAGGAAGCAAAAGTCTATTTTGAGTGGGAGAGGACCTAATAAACTTTTGTATGGGACGAAACGCAACCAAGTCCAATATGGAGCCTAAGACATGCCGGTTGTTTCTTCCTGCACCTCCATATATTCTTCTCCCACCTCCATAAATTTTCATATTTCCAAAAATACCTCTCAGTAATATTCTGGATTACGTAATCTGGAAGTCTTTTTTTCAAATTCGTAATTAGTTTCCGGATTACATAATTCAAAAGCTTTTTTTCAGATGTATGATTAGTTTTCGGATTATGTAATCTGGAAGTCTTTTTTAGCTTCCGGATTACATAATTTGGAAGTCTTTTTTCAAATTCATTTCCGGATTACATAATCCAGAAGTTACTCTATGGGAGTGACACAAAAAGGTTAAAAAGGTATTTTCATGTTGTGTATGAGGGTGGCAGAAGAATCTATGGAGGTGTAGGAAGAAACAGTCAGACATGCCTCTATGATGTATTCAACTATGCAAATAAGAAATGAAGTGACCAACGAGAGTAGTCTAGAGTGTGGTGTGAGGAAGCATTTTGTTTTAGTTGGATTGCAAGCATCTATAGTGGGATTTGGCAATGAAACCATCAAAGGGAACAACTATTGCTACAAAGCAATTAAGCAAATTTCGATAGTGGAAAATGCAATTGAAAAAAAAAAAACCCTCTTCTAAATATAAGGAACAAGAAATAATAAGAGGACTATTCTAGAAAAAAATGGTGGTAGTGTAACTTTATGAGATAAGCTTTCAAGACAATGAAGCATTTCCAATATCAATGGAAAAAAAACAAGCAATTGAGGTTAGCATTACACTACCTTAGCAACGATATTTCTAGGGAGGGATTGAAAATTGTAATAAGAGTTTTTTTTTTTACCTAAAAGTGGTTAAATAGGTAATTAAAGTTTGAAATATGGGGAGCTCTCTTAAACATTTCATGGTATATCTTGAATATTATAAATGTTTATTTAATTTATGTAAAGAATGTTTGTTTCTTCCATCATCTTACAAGAGGATTTTCCAAAGACTTGAAAACACCATGAATGCAAAAGAAAGGTCGTAAGAACTAAGTAATTTCCGTTGTTATCCTTGATTTACGTTTTGATGAAATTTGGATTGTTTGAGCCATAACTCCATCATTCTTACCTTAATTATCTTCTTAGCTTACCATCCAAACCATAAAGGTCTTGTTTTCTCCATTGCCATATCCACTTTCCATATTTTCCACACAAAAAAACAAGTCTTTTTGGAGTGTACTTGAAATTATATCTATGATTGACACAACACTAGCTAATTAGCTTAACTTTCCTTTTACGAAGACTATGATTGATTCTTCTATGCAATCTGATTAATGACATATATAAAGAATAAATATAAACTGGATTAATAAGATATAGAGAACATCAAATATATATTGACTTCATGCAATTTTTACAAATTAAATTATTTTCCTATAATATTTAGAATTACTACACGTATATCATTTTCAAATCTGAAAGAAAAATAAATTTATTATCATAATAATACTTTATAAAAAAATGAAATTCTCCTATTCACATTCTGAAATATTATTACTTTACTAAAAAAAAATTATTAAATAGTAATCAAATTTAGAGACTAAAAATAATTATTCACTATATTAACTAAATTATATACTAATTCAGAGACCGAAAAATTATTCATATTTAAAGTGGTTTCTATTATTAATAAAAATTTATAAAATGGTTTTTAAATTTGTATTTAAATTAGTTACCTAAGTTTTGATGACTAATATTTTAGATTCTAAATTAGTTTTTAAAAGACTAATAAAGACTAATTTAGAATATAAAGAAGTAAATAGTTAAAACCTTGGTAGCTAATGATTAAATACCAATTTAAAAATTATTTTATAAATTTTTTATTAATAATAGAAACTACTTTAGATACCAATATTTTTTTAGTTTATAAAATAGTCTCTAATTTAATCAATTAATAACTAATTATTTTGATTTCCAAAATTAGTTTTTATTTAATGATTTGTTTTGTGCTTCTTATATTTTAAGTCATAATGAAATTGTAGAATATTATCCACACATTTAAGTTTTTTTTCTTTGTTAAAATTCATCAACTCCTTTTGTTTTCATATATAACTCTTTTGTCTTTAAAATTATAGAAAGCCTTTCGAAATGCAAAACTTTATAATTTTATAATTATTCATAAAAATAGAAAATAAGTATTAATTTAGTAAAGTTCATTCTTATTCTATTCACTACGTTTGTTTATAATATATTAGATGTATTTATTATTCTTAAAGTGTAAATCTATTAAAAAAATATAGTATTGTAACTAATTGTTATGAAAATCAATATTTATTGTTATTATCGTTCTATTTTATATAGTTAATGGTAAAATATTTGACACTTGAAAAATATGAAAAAGAAAATTTCAAGGAAAATAAATTTAATATTTTTTTCTTTATTATTATTAATATAATTTATACATATTAATATAATTAATAATAATAATAATAAAATAAATTATATTCATATTATTAATATTTATTAATATTATTCATATTATTAATATTATAACTAATATTATTATTAATATTATCATTAATATCATAATTAATATTATAATTAATATTATTATTAATATTATAATTAATATAATTATTAATATTATTATTAATATTATAATTAATATTTTTATTAATATTATAATTAATATTATTATTAATATTATAATTAATATTATAATTAATATTATTATTAATATTATATTTAATATTATTATTAATATTATAATTAATACTATTATTAATATTATTATTAATATATTATTAATATTATTATTAATATATTATTAATATTATTATTAATATATTATTAATATTATATTAATATTATTAATACTGTTAATATTTTTAATATTGTTAATATTGTTAATATTTTTAATATTTGTAATATCGTTAATATTTTTAATATTGTTAATATTTTTAATATTATTAATAATAGTAAGTATAATAAAAATCATAATAATACTAAAGAATTTGTTTGGTGTAGTGGTTAAATTTTTTCTGGTTATTTTAATTCCTGCTTCATGGTGTCAAAAATTATATACGGTTATAATCTGTACGTAAGTAAATACGGAAAAATTCATATGCAATACCTGTTTACATACGGATTTTAATCCGTATATAATGTTAATTTTACATATCGCGGTTTTTTTTAATACACAATAATAATAAATAATTTTCATTAAATTCTTAAGAATAAATTAAGTCTAATAGTATATATATGGACTAATTTTCATTAAATGCATACCCAATCAAATATGTCAACTGATTTTTATACAAAAATAATATAATAATTTTTTATCCATTAGAGTTCAATTTTTCTTTCTTTTTGTAGATGCAACCCAATGCTGGATTAAGATCTTCCTTCAATCAAAGCCTACACAAGACACATTTAGAACTTTACTAATATAAATTGTAGTTAATTATTCTCCACTTTCTTGGAATTGAAGTGTTATCCGTATATGGAAATTAAATTCAGTGGTAGTAGTAAGGAGTGTAATTAAGAAATATAGACTAGAGTTGAGTGATGAGCAAGGAAATCAATTAAGAAATATAAATTTGTCTAAAAATTTAAATATTTATCGAATGAACTATAATTCATTTTACTTTTTACTTAAAAATTTAAGACACCACCTTGCCTTCATCACTTGCTTAAACAAAAATTTTCCAACACCTCATGAGTAAGCTAGTCTAAGAGGAAGAGTTTAATTGCTCTCTTCACTCATTCTACACAACCTTTTTTTTGAAGTAGAGAAATGCTATTTTTTTTATCAGCAATGATATATATATATATATATTTCATTGGTGGATCAATCCTTATACAATAAATACATAATTCAACGTCTAACAGTATCCTCCAAACCAAACAGGCAAAAGCACAATCCACTTTAAGAATCTAAAAAACATCAAATAACCAAACACATACATTCCAAAGGTTCCAAACACTAACTGGAAAAGGAAACCAAAGCAGTGCGAGATTTTGCAGAAATCTAAGATCAAACATTTGCTTGCATCAGGATACAATCTTAAGACGCGTCAATCACACCCCTATTGAAAATAATAGAATTTCTGTGATTCCATATTTCCCCCACAACCTCACAAGAGAAATGATACTTTGACAACCATTAAAGTTGTATACAATTTTTGATATAATAAATTTAGATATAAATATATATAATAGAAAATAAATTTATAATTAAATAATATAAAAAAATATTAAAAATAGGGTTGTAAACATATTATTACCTTTTAAGTGCATGAGGAGTCTATGTTAAAAGCATAACATTTTGTTTATAAGACACAAGTCTACATTTAGATATTTTTCGTAAAAGTGACTCATAATTAGATGAAATTGTTTTATTTCACTCATTTTTAAATGTGATGTAAACTTTGGAAAATTATTTAATATTAAAAGGGAGAGTGTGTAGAGAAAAGATTATTCTCCATATTTTAATAACGAGTATTTAAGGAGGTAAAATACTGAACATCTTCACCACTGCTTTCTTTCCATTACTTATACCCTTATTTTATTCATGGCTGATTCATCTCATAAACTCTTCTTCCTTCTGTCTGCAATCTTCTTCTCACATACTTGTGTCCAATCATCCAATGCTTCCGTAACAAATCAAGTTGATGTCTCTTTCATAAGATCTTTGTGCACAACGACCCCATTCCCAGACGATTGTTTAAGATCATTGAATGTATCCATCTCAATAGGAACATCTCCAAATCCAAAGATAAACAACTGCCTCATTCACTCCCTCCAAACAGCAAGATCTGAAACCATAAAGCTCATAAATCTCTTCAACAATGTTGGACACCCAAGCATCATAGAGAAGCAAAGAGGAGCAGTTCGAGACTGCCAGGAACTCCATCAATCCTCATTGGCTTCTTTGGAAGGATCCATATCAAGGATCCGTTCCTACAACCTTGACATAACTGATGTAGCAATCTACCTCAGTGCAGCCCTCACCAACAAGAACACATGTCTAGAAGGCCTAGATTCTGCTACTGGCACCATGAAGCCAGTTCTGGTGAAATCTGTGGTCAACACTTACAAGCATGTCAGTAACTCTCTCGCAATTCTCTCTAACCCAGAGATGGGGACTCCTGAAAACAACCCTTTGAAGGGTGACCCCAAGTGGCTACCAAGCAGTGACCAAAGTTTCTTTCATTACTTATATGGGCTAGAATATGACCCAGATGAAGTGCTAGTAGTGGCTTCAGATGGAACAGGGTATTTTAGCAGCATCACTGAAGCCATCAACTTTGCTCCAAATAACAGCATGGGTAGGATAGTGATCTATGTGAAAGAAGGGACTTATGAGGAAAACGTGGAAATCCCAAGCTATAAGACCAACATTGTGATGATTGGCGATGGAAGCGATGTCACTGTCATAACTGGTAACAGAAGCGTAGGTGATGGCTACACCACTTTCGGATCTGCAACTCTTGGTGAAAACTTGGTACCCCTTCCTGATTTTTGTGAATTAATTATCTCTCATGCACTTACATAATGTTCTCTGTGTGTTCAGCGGTCTCTGGTAAAGGTTTTCTTGCACGTGATATTGCAATTGAGAACAGTGCAGGGCCAGAGAAGTACCAAGCAGTGGCTTTGAGGGTAAGTGCAGACTTAACTGCTTTTTACAGGTGTGCAATTTATGGTTACCAAGACACTTTATATGTTCACTCCTCTAGACAATTCTATAGAGAGTGTGACATTCATGGGACCATAGATTTCATATTTGGAAATGCAGTAGTTGTTCTACAAGAATGTAACATTATATCCAGAAAACCATTGCATGGCCAAGCCACTGTGATCACTGCACAGTCCAGAGATGACCCACTTGAGCCCACTGGCATCGTAATCCAAGGATGCAACATCAAAGCTTCCTTCGATAACAGCAGTGTTAAGAGCTACCTTGGGAGGCCATGGAAGCCCTTTTCTCGCACAGTTTACCTTGACTCCTTCATTGATGACTTCATTGACCCAAAGGGTTGGACAGAGTGGAATAATGATAAGAAAGGATTGGACACCTTGTATTACGGAGAGTACGAGAATTATGGACCTGGTTCCAGCACAGACAATCGTGTAAAATGGTCTGGGTACCATGTAATGGACGATGATGATGCCTACAATTTCACACTTTCAAACTTCATTCATGATGTTTACTGGCTTGTGTCTACTTTTTTTCCTTTTGATTTATGGATCTGATCACAAAATAGCTTTAGTTTGGTGATTGTTATGCTACTTGAAATTCTCACTCTCCTCTGGCTTAAGGTAGGTTCATATCAGACCTAATTATTCTTAAAATACCGTTGAATATATATGAAACACTTATCTTATAATGTTCCATGTTGAGTAACCAATTTCTTTTCTGAAACAGTCGTGTATTCATAATCAATATTACAATCACTACTTATTAGATTTTGTAACCGTATAACAACAATATTTTATAAAAGTATTACTGTAACATAATTTAAAAAAATATAATGATATTCTAAATAAGTCCACATAAATGCTCTGCACGGGTGAGTTTTATAATATAGTTTTTCTTGTATATAAATTTATAAGACTTTTCCAAAATCAATTAAAATAAGACTATCTTTATGTATAAGTATTTCTTTCTCGAAAACTTAGCAATATTACATAAGATTTGTCTAATTATTATGATATTGAACTTAGTATATGCTATTGTTTTTTTTTTTTATCAGCAATAGTATATGCTATTGTATTCTTAAATAAAATTCATGTCTATTCAATGATTATTTATGGGAGTAAGCATTTCAAATTTGCCATAATATAATTGATTATTACTTGAAATAATCGATTATTTGCCAGATTCATTTTAATTTACTCAAAATTGTCTCAAAAATTGATTAGTATTTAACATTTACCTTACATCTAACATTTATATCAAACTAAAAGTACAATGATATCACACCATGACAGTTAACATAAACATTTAAATTAAATTTTAATAACCATTATTTATAACCTTAAGTATTTTAAATACTTATATTTATTTTATATTAACCCTATTTAAAAATAATTACAAATTATAATCATTATTAATTGAGTTTTATATCATGTTTTAATATTACTTATAAATTCAAAAACGTTTTATAATATTAAAGATAATTCTAATATTTTTAAACTTCATATATTTTGTAATTATTAAAAATACATCAAATATCATTTTTAATAATGTTTATATATTATTATATTATATTGATAAATTTTACTATTTAAAAAAAATTAATTAAACATATTTAATTTTCAAAATTTATATTTATTTTACTATATTAAATTTATTAAACACTAAAATAATTAAAAATATTTAATAGAAGTCGGCTCAGTAATGTTGTAAATAAATTGGAGGTGAGTTGATTGGAGAAGTTTAGTAACAATTTTGTTTTTAAATTTTGATTATGTTTATCCTAAATTCTTTATTTTTAATGGAGATTATATTTAATATTATCGGCAGTTTTAACGCTCGTTAAGTGCTTTATTGGTGGTTTTTTTTTTCTTGAAACATCCAGCGTCGTTAATAATTACCGGAGGTTTTTACTAATCTCTGGAATGACAATTATTTCTCAGCGGTTTTGAAATCTCCTTTATTTTCGGTGGTTTCGAAACCCCTGTTATTCCCGACAGTTTAAAAAACCTCTGTTATTTCCGACGGTTTCAAAAAACCCCCCCTTATTCCCGACAGTTTAAAAAATCTTTGTTATTCTCGACGGTTTAAAAAAACCTCATTATTCGCGATGATTTCAAAACCTCTATTACTCCTTACAATCTTGAAACTCATTACTTCCTGGAATTTCTAAACCTCGTTACTTCTAGTTTAATTGCCCCATTAATTTTATTTGTTATTGTTTTAATTGGTTGTACTTTATACATAGAAACCTAGTTTAGAAAACAAAATCAATGAAATTATTCAAATTACACACTCATATAATAATATATATATATATATATATATTATAAATATTTAAGTCGTTTTTTTTAAACAGTAACTATTTTCCTATTATATAGGATTGGTTACCTCATTAATCATCATCATCCGCTCAAAGTGAGAGTTACATGTTTTAATTAAATAGATAACTTATTTTAGTGAATTTAAAGTATATATAGCTTTATCTCATGAGTGGATAGAAAAGATTCTTAGGAATGTAAAAATTGTGGTGCAGAGGGATAGAAAATAGTTTGGAAGATTCTAAAGCGTTACAAAGAAAAGAAATTAAACAAGAAATCTCTTTTACAACTTTGACCTCACTGCAACATGTGAAAACCTAACAATTTCATACAACGCAGGGAGGAAAGGAACTCCACAAAATATATGCACAAGTTGTGGTTTTGTAAAAAGTAGGCTCGACGATCCACCATAGTAGCATATATAAATAATTAATAAAGACAATTTACAAGCCACATCATGCTCAAATGTCAAAATCGAGCATATCAAACTGAGTTGCAAAAGCTTCAACCCGTGCTCGAGGCTCAACAACGTTCCCTATTGCTCTCAAGTCCCTTTAGTGTTGTCTTCTGCAGTTTCCGTGCTCCCCATGTAGTATGCTTGTAATCTATTCAACTTTAATGAGAAAATCAACTATTGTCTCAAAATCAGGTATTAGACACCTTCTTGATGTCATAACAGGGGTACCTGAATAACAAATATAGCAAAAAATCTTCATCTTAACAAAGTACAGCTAATTAAATATTCTAAACATGCAAAGAATAAAAGATTCTGGCATAATTACTCACCAACTCTTACACCTCCAGGATCTATAGTTCCATTGTCACCAAAAATAACAATTTTATTCAATGTAATATGACATGCTTCACAGACTTTCACGTAAAATTTACCTACAAGCACAAAAAAATTATGCTTAGAGTTAGAAATTCTTACTATATAGAAAAAGAATCAAATTTCATTAACTACCCATCTTTTCATAAACCACTATTTATCCCAAAATTCTCCTAAATCACTCACACCTCAAGCTCCAAACATAAGAGTAGAATAGTATTTAGTTGGCGAGTCATAAAGCCTTCAATACAAAACATATACAACCACTCAGTGAAAATAACAGGAAACCATCTACAGTATGTGTGCCAAAAAGCATGAAGTTGTAGAGAAATAATGTCAATATGAACAAAAACGTGAAGTTACTTTCTCATAAGGGTAAGTATCTTCATTTTGCATTTGAATTTCACACTGCATTGTTAAAGAAACAAAATCATAAATGTCTAATTTCTGATGTTAACTATGAAAAAAATGTCTATATGCATGAGTTCCTAATTAAGAAACACATAAAGTTGAAAGAGCATTTAACAAGCATAATTTAACTCTTTTTTTTTTGAGAATTTCAGTTATATTAATAATGTAGAAACTGGTAAACCAACATGAAAAAAAAAAAAACATTTCTTGGATATAATAATAAATGAAGAACACAAACCGGTCAATAGTCATAAATCGAAAACTCTATCGCTTGATGCACTGGGTCCTCAAATAAATAGACATGGTATTTTTAATTACTTAATTAGATAAAATACAGTGAAGTATCCTAATAGGTCATACAGAGTTGCACATGTCCACCAAAAAATCAACAAAGGCCCTAACCTGTTTTGCTTCATCTTTTTTTATTAAACTTGCGGTCACTTTAAAATTAGAAAACAAATTTATTACAATTCCTTGCATTTAAAATCAAAATTTTCAAATATTAGACACATCATCTTGAACTATTTGAGAAAACATCGTTCCAATTACAAAATTATGAAACACGCGAATAGTCTGCTTGATTCACCATGCAATGTAACACTCACTAATTTATAACTATAAATGCTATTGATATGTACCTAAACAAAATAGATAATAAGACGACTATGGTTATACCTTGTCTTAGAAATCGATGTCGAAGGACATCGCCGAATCTACTATCACAACCCGTTCCGTGATGCTTAGGGTTTAGTTCTCTGATTTTGTTGAAGAAATAGCACTTGCAAGCAACACTTTTCAGAAATAGATTGCAGTGAGAAGCATCTACATCCAGAAACTTAGAATCAATCCGTTATTTCGGTGAATGTGAGTTTATATGCGAGAGAAATGAGCGTCCTTGAGATTTTCTCTAAGCCTTAGAATTTCTTGTTTTCTTTCCTTGGCTTGAGAATCCAAAGGTGAAATAAAATTGAATATTCACAATCATTAGATTGTGGTTTAAACGAAGGAAGTGTCTAACCTTTTGCTTCCAACGGAGAACAACATTAGATTGTGAATGAGATTGCGCACTCGACTCATCTTCTTTTTTCAGAATCTTTGATATAGGAAGTGAAACGAGAGACGAATGATATGCTTCTGAATCCGTAGAACCCTATGTCGAAAGGAAAACACACCAGGATTTAGGCTAAGAAGAACTATGGGAGAAATGAAAAAGAAATCAATTTTGAAAAAATAAGATAGGACAAAGAGAAAAGTAAGCTTTAGCATACGCGATTGAGAGATGAAGATGTGAAAAGTCTCTTCTAAGAATATATGTGCCTTCGAAATTTGCAAAAACATTATGTGGTGCCTCCCAAACTAAATGCTTAGAAAACGCAAAAATTAAAAACAAAAGTGGGTGTTTTGCTGCGATATTTTAAAAATTGTTAACATTTACCAGGGTTTTTAGAAACCTCCCCTATACGCTTATTTTAGCTTATTTTACTGGAGGTTATTTCAACCCACATTAACAAAAACCTTAGTTAAAATCAAGTTTTTTTTGTAGTGATTGTATTTGTATAAACTAATTTATTGTGTTGAAAATAGATTTGCTAGATGAGTCGCGTTTGGATCCATCAATTTATGTTGATGTGTGGGTGTGGAAAGACATAAATCCTTTGAGGGGTTCCTCACACATGGTTAAAGAAACTCGAGGAAAGACACGTAGGAAATTGTGATTTTCTTTTTTTGCCCTCATCACATATGTCTGCTTTTCAGCGTGGTTATTGTATCTTTGTGCATGCAATCTAAGTGGAAGGAGCGAGTACCATAAACCTTAAAAAAATTTTGAGAGTTAATTTCACATAATCGATTATGCTTTACATATATAATTGATTATGTGAATAAATTAAAAAGTAGGAATATTTGATTATGTTTGAACTACAACTACTAACATAATCGATTATATGTGTATAAAAAATTAGGAATAATCGATTATGTTGGAATTAAAAATACTCACATAATCAATTATGTGTATAAAAAAGTAAGGGATAATTGATTATGCTTGAATTACAACTACTCGCATAATTGATTATATGCATACAATATTAGGGATAATCGATTATCTCACTTTGGTACTGGATAGGGATGGCAAAGCGGGGTGGGTCGTGTGGACCGACCCGTGGCTCACTGGTAAAAAAACGCGGGGCAGACTCACCTTTTTAACCCGCTAACCCGCATTAGCCCGCCTCGCATAACCCGCGGGCCAGTAGTGGGACGGGATGGGCTGGCCGGCAAACCAAAAAAGAATTGACTTTGGCAACAGCGGAGTAAATGTTCTGTTTTTCTTCCTTTTTCATTTTGGGGTAGAAAATTACAAGGGTCATTGGAATTATAATTTCCTTGAGACTCCCTTTTTGTCAGTTTTGGGGATGAAAATACAAGATGTTTGATATGATATTTTCCATGTAATTTGGAATAAATAATAGTGAATATGTTAGGTAGTGGGTAAGTCAAGAATATTGGAAGGTTAATACTTGGATTATGTAACATTCAATTAATGTTTGTTGCTGTATTAATCCTAATGTTTTTGTTTTTGTGATAATTTTTCAAGAGAAAAAGAAAAAAAAATTATTTAATTTCTAAAACAAAAATACAAAATGAATGCGGGCTGACCCGCAAACCCGCGTGCTAGCCCTTATGCGGAGCGGGAAAAAATCTAACTCGCATTCACTTTACAAGGCAGTCCAACCCAGCCCACATTTTGCGGGCCAAGTGCGGAATGAACCTTTGCGGGACGGACTGATCCGCTTTGCCATGTGATATAGTTTTTGTTAGTTGTTACGGTGTGGTTAGTAGTTGCAGGTAGTGTACTTAGTAGTTGTTAGGATCTGATTAGTAACTACTTGTGTACTTACAATTAATAATATTATTTAAATTTAATATAAATTAATTGTAATTATATTTTATAAAATTATGAATATTCAATTTATTTAGTTGAATTTCACAATTTAAAATGTTTACTTGATAATTTTCCACCAAAAAAAGTGTTTACAGTTATGAAAAGTTCAAATTTTATTTTTAATGCAAACACACTTTTTTTTTCTTCTGATAAATTCCTATTTTCTGACCAATTGACATAATTTGGATTTTGTTAAAGTGAATTCTAACACAATTTCAAAAATAATGTTTGATTATAAACAATTAAAATTCACAAATAAATAAATTATATTTTTTTAAAATTATGTTTATATAAATATAATTCTGTGTATTATTTTTATGAAAGTTTTCAAAAATATTAATTCAATAGTATTTTAATTAACTCGAATATATACAAAAAAAAAAAATCTCTCATATTTTATTATTTATAAATTTTTATTTATAATAGTAAATTTGAAAATTTACATTTAAAACTTTTTAAGAAAATAAAAATTTCATTATAACATATCTCAATCCAAACACACTCACTCTCTTCTTTCCTCTTAAATCCTCGTATATCCACTCTATCCCCACATATCTCCTTCCCAATCCAAAAACCCTCAATCAGTCTAATCAATATGAGACTCTTATATAAAGTGACCGGATAACTATGTGCTCAAAATCTTCAATGGTGTTAGTAATTATTTACAACACTGGCCTTAGCATTATCTTAAAATGTTAGACAAAATTGTTTTTCTCCCATATTTTTTAGCATTCATAAAAACATAATTAGTAGATAATGGGTCCTTTTCTTCCCATATTTTCAAAAGTTTGTTCAGTGTTTTTTCTAAATGTGTTTACTAATTTCCAATTTGTAAAATAAACGCGTAATATTTTAAAAAATGATTAGTGCTTAATGAATAAATGTTGTCAGTTCCTCACAATCATCTCTCATTATTTTGTTATTTCTTTTGCATAAGCTTTGTCACATTCAATGTAATGGTATCCTGGTTAGAATAATTACATAATTATATTGGAACAAGACAAAAAAAATTGTAAAGAATGAAAATCATAAATAACCTTCTTACAATTATTCTCGAAATAACTTTTCCTTTTATCTGTGTATAATTTTATTGTGTTAGACAAATAGTAAGGCTAAAGAGTAGTTACATATAATGAGATTTGAACAAGATGAGTGAGAAGTTAAAGTATATAAGAATTTGACCAGTTTCCAACTCATCTTCTTCTAATGTGAGTTGTAAACTTTATACTTGAATTCATAGTTTAACAAATTAACACTATTTTAATTTGTTCAAATCCCATTATCATAAGGTACCGAAGTAGTATCAAGCCAACCATCTCCATTGATGAACTCCGAAACTGTGAAACGATATGCATCACCATAATCCATCAAATGGTAGCCCAACCATTGTACACGATTATCTATGCTGGAACCAGGTCCATAGTTGTCATATTCTCCATAATACAATGTGTCTAATGGTTGTTCAGTAGACCACTTTGTCCAACCCTTTGGATCAATGAAGTTATCAATGTAAGACTCGAGGTAAACAGTGCGAGAATAGACCCTCCATGGCCTCCCAAGGTAGCTCTTGAAACTACTGGAGTTGGAATACAGATCAAGGGTAGCTATGATGGAGCAGTTTTGGATTGAGATGCCAGTGTCCTCATCAGGGCTATCTCTGGATTGTGCAGTGATAACAGTGAATTGGCCAGGCAAAGGCTTTCTGGATATAATGTTGCAATCTTGTAGAATCGCTGCTGCATTTCCAAATATGAAATCTATGGTCCCAAAAATGTCACACTCTCTGTAGAATTGTCTAAAGGAGTGAACATATAAAGTGTCTTGGTAACCATAAATTGCACACCTGTAAAAAGCAGTTAAGTCTGCATTTACCCTCAAAGCCACTGCTTGGTGCTTTTCTGGCCCTGCACTGTTCTCAATTGCAATATCACGTGCAAGAAAACCATCACCAGATACCGCTGAAAAACACACAGAACATTGTCATGTAATTGCCAGTTTGGTCGCATTAAACAAGGAAAAAACATTGTATGAATTTAGTATTATATGGTTTCCACCAATCTTAAAAAAACCCCTCAATTATTTGTCACATTTTTGTTTTATCCAATCTTGTAATAATTTCTCCTAAATTAAATTTCAAAGACAGATTCATTAATTTTTTTTGGTTCTGTTACTTCTCTGCTCCGTGCCAAGTGGTAACCAGTGCATGAGAAATAAGTAATTGCAGAAAAAATCAGAAAGGGGTAGAAAGGCTTCACCTAGAGTTGCAGATCTGAAAGTGGTCCAGCCATCACCAACGCTTCTGTTACCAGTTATGACAGTGACATCACTTCCATCGCCAAGCATCACAATGTTGGTCTTATAGCTTGGGATTTCCACGTTTTCCTCATAAATCCCTTCTTTCACATAGATCACTATCCTACCCATGCTGTTATTTGGAGCAAAGTTGATGGCTTCAGTGATGGAGCTAAAGTTCCCAGTTCCATCTGCTGCCACAACTAGAACTTCATTTGGGTCATATTCTTCCCTATCTGAGTCTTGAAAGAGACCTTGCTTTCGGGTTGATAACCCCTTTGGAGCATTCATCAAAGACTGGTCATTCTTTTGGCCCTTGGGAGTTCCCGTCCCAGGCTTCGGTAGCACAGAAAGAGAGTTACTGACATGCTTGTAAGTGTTGATCACAGATTTCACCAGAGCTGGCTTCATGGTGCCAGAAGCAGAATCCAGGCCTTCCAGGCATGTGTTCTTGTTGGTGAGAGCTGCACTGAGGTAGGCTCTTGCATCAACTATGTTCATGGAGTTGGAGGAACGGATCCCTGATAGTGATCTTTTCAAAGAAGCCAATGTGGACTGGTGGAGTTCCCTGCAGTCCTGAACAGCTCCTCTTTGCTTCTCTATGATGGTTGAGTGTCCAACATTGTGGAAGATATTGGAGAGCTTTGTGGTTTCAGATATTGCTACTTGGAGGGACTGAAGGAGGTAGCTGATAATATTTGGACTGATGTTTATTGAGATGGATAGCTTCAATGAATCGAAACAAACTTGTGGATATGGGGTGGCTGTGCAGAAAGATCTCAAGGAAGAGAGATTAGAATGAAGTGTTGTGGAAGCATTGTTGGAGTTGACAGCAGAAGTGTGTGAGTAGAAGATTGCAAAGAGAAGAAAGAAGAGTTTATGAGATGAACAAGCCATGAAAATAAGGAAAAAAGTGATGGAAAGATGAAGGTGTTGAATATTTTGAGTGAGTTAAATAAGAGACTTGGTGATGGAAAATAGTGATGGGGAAACTCATTAGACTCAAAAGTAACACAGGCTTTGAAGTAATGCATTATTGGAAGTATGCCTGCCACTATATTTATTATCAACTTGGGGCAGTGGGAAAACTTTTTTGTCTTTATTGGAAAACTTCTTTTTATTAGAATTTAGTGAAATGAACATTAAATAAAAAAAGTTAGAAACAATAGTTTTGGGTGAGTAGAGTATAGGAAGTTGTTGTTGGAAGATAATGCAAAAGCAAATGTTGTTTGTATGGAAGAGGGTATTTTGAGTCTGAGACAAGAAGACATTGACTGCATGTTAGAGGTGGAAGTGAAAATAATGCAAGGCATGGTGTGCCATAGCTTCTGAGAATAATATTCTCAATCCATTGACTTCTTTGTCATACCATAGAAAAGTCTAGCAAGTTAATAGCATTTTTTAGAAGCTGTATTTTTTTCACTAACTAGTCTAAACATATATAAGACATTATAGATATAGATCAGAAAAAAAATTGAATTAGTTTTGTGATTACATTTAAAATTATTTGACTTATAAAACTTATTTTGAATTTCTTTAATTTTAGAAAATAATCTGAAAACATTTTAGATTTTTGGAGACCAAATTATTATAATGTTTTAGTTGGGGTGACGGTGAGTGATGGAATAATATGGCAACCCGTGAAGGTGCTTCGAAGACTGAATCACAAGCTATATGAGTTTGTACTGAGAACAGATAGCTACGTTGAACGTGATGCTCATCATTTCCTTCTATTCTAATGAAAATCCTTAATACTTTTTTAATTTTTTCTCTTCTCACTATTTTTAATATTTTAAATATGGTTTTTCTTTCTTCTAGATCATAATATTAAATCTTGTTACATGGATTATATGGATTATATTTAAAGTCATAAATTTGATCTTTGAGTTTTACAATTCTTCCTGTCGAATTATGAATAAAAAATTAATTAAAATATAAATTTTATAAAACTACATGAAAGTCTAAAACATTACATGGAACTTTCAAACCTATGTAAAATAAAATAAAACCGATATATCTCTTATTGGAATGAAAATAAGCTAAACAGATAAATCTTTATTACTATTCATATAATAGTTAATTAATGGTTTGAATAAACAACCTTCAGACAACTTTGACTTTATCTCGTGAAATCATAAGTTAGAATGCTCACGTGTGGAGATTCTTTCTGCTATAAACAAATAATTACTTTCTTCATTTTTATAATTTATGTATTTATTTTATTTAATATTATTCTGCTATTATGCTATTGATAAAAAGTAAACAAAATTATTTAATAAAATAAAATAAAAAAATAGGAAAATATATAATTAAGCCTATTTATTTATGTTTATAACAAAAGAAAAAAAGAGTATGTATTTAGCCCTAAGCACATTATTGTGTCTTTCTGTTCACATTTCACGTGAAAAACTAGTGAAAAAGTGATGGAACCCACCCAAAAAGAAAAGGAGGAGTTTTCCATTATCCCTTCTCATTATCAGAATTTGGGAACTGATTATTTTGTTAAAAGATGCAAACTGCAACTACTTTTCTTACTTATTCATATTATTGTAGAAGTTGAACCATTTAATCAAATAATTGAACTTGTAATATGATCTTGCTCTGCTACTTTTTGTAAAAATTATTTAGTGTATTTCTTTTTGTTCTATATTTTTTTTTTCAAATTATATATATATATATGTGATTTTTTTTATATATTTTATTTTATTGTGAATTTTATCTCACAAGATATTAATTTATTATATATATATATATATATATATATATAGAATAGCTATTGGAGCAACTTTTTTTGTGTTTAGAGAATTAGTGGAAGAGAAAAAAAGAGAGTAGCACTAAAAATGAAAAGGATCAAAGAAAAAGATTTTTGTTAAAATAATTTAATTTTTAAAAATAAGCTAGATGTTACGCACAATAATTGAAATTTTCTACTTTTTTGAAAAGTAAGTTAATTTATGAGTTTAAATAAAATTATTTAAAAATACTGATTTTCATTATAATCCATTATTAAAATAATCTAATTTTCAATCGTTTCAAACACGTCCGTACATATATATATATATAAGTCACTACATAATTTATTTAAGTCTCCAGGTAATATCTCCAAAATAAAATTTATATTTGCGATGTTACTAAATTAAATGATATACCTTGTTTCAATAACTTTTTATGTATTTATTATAAAATAAAATTAACAATAAAACAAAAAATTTGGTCTAAAAACATATTGTGAGACTCTTTTATGTCAGAATGTTTATCTTTAATAAATAATATATTGAGGAAAATAGAAAATAAAGGGATTCACATATACTACTTTTATGAATAAAACTCACAAAAATTAGAAAAAAAAATATAAAATAAAATACTCATATACACTTAAAATAAGTTTAAAAGTTTTTAATAACATAAAAATATAACTAAACTTCAAAATAAAACTATTAAAAACTAAAATAAATAATTTTGTATCTCTATATCACATCTAATATAGATCACCACATTGAATAAAAATAATAGAAACTAAAGTTTCATCATTCACAATATTCATCAAAATTATGTTCAATCTAGTTAAAAAAAACAAATACTAAAAGAGAAGAGCGAAAAATATATTTCACATATATTATAGACATGTATAAGAATTAAGAATGTAGAAGTAGAACTAACCAAGTTCAATGCAAGAAAATCATTAAAAATAATTAAATAATAATAAATTTTAGAGACTAAAAATATTTAATCAATATATTAACTAAAATAGATACTAATTTAGAAACTAAAAAATTATTCATATCTAAAGTGGTTTCTATTATTAGTAAAAATTTATAAAATGGTTTCTAAATTTGTATTTAAATTAGCTATCTAAGTTTTAGAGACTAATATTTTAGATTCTAAATTAGTCTCTAAAAGACTAATAGAGACTAATTTAGTATATAAAGTAGTAAGTAGTTAAAACTTTGATAGGTAATGATTAGATACAATTTACAAACTACTTTATAAATTTTTATTAATAATAGAAACTACTTTAGATACCAATAGTTTTTTTAGTTTATAAGATGGTCTCTAATTTAATCAAATAGTAACTAATTATTTTGGTCTCTAAAATTAATTTCTATTTAATGATTTTCTTCTAGTGATAACTCAATCTCAAACTTACTCAATTGACTCAAATTCATTAGTTGTTAAGGAAAAGATGAGTTGAACTAGTATAACTAGTATAAGATAAAAGTCTTAAATATAGTAAATTTTGATTTTGGATACTTAAGTTTTGATGATATCAATCAAAACTATTAGTTTTGATGATATCAAACAAAATAGTTTTGATGGGTCTAACCTACTCATCAAATATGCAATAAGCTTAAACAAAATGCTCAAAGTAATGGTTAATCATGACCAAGAACTTTGTCTAGATATATAAGTCATGATTAAGTACAAAAAGTAAGAACATATAAAGTTATATTGGACGACATCACCTAATAAGAAGATGAATACTACAAGAACTAATGAAACTTTCCAAAAGTATTAGACGTTACTACAAGAGTGGCAAGATAACATCAGACAATGATGTTATCTACTTGAACAATTATTTATAATAGAATAATTCAAATGATGTTATAATGTCCAAATTGTTATAACTAACTCACAACAACTATCTCAGGCAAATGTTGACATAAGAACTAATCATAATTGTGTGAAAGCTCTTTTTGATTTTTTCAGTGACATAAAATCAATCATAAAGATAAAAAAAAATGTGTTTCAATCACTTCAAACTATAACATGCCAGATAATGTCACAAGAATCCTTTAACAAAAGCTTTGACAAACAACAATTTCAAAAGCATGTATCTTCAATAGTCATTTTTGTTAGAGTTAAGCAGTGTCTAAGATCAAGAGGGGAGGGGTGAATTGAGCTTATCAAATTTCCGCAAACAATCTAATTTACTATGTAACAGAGGTGAAAAGAACAGATTGATATTAAAAGGAACAAATTATTTTTACAGATGAATCTGGCACAATTAAAACAAGATCAGCACAGTTTAGATCAACGAGCAGCAATACCAAAACCAAATTGATTAACCTACACTGTTTATAAAGTTGCAGTTTAAGGTACAAAATTAATCAATTTTTACTTAACATAAGCCATCTAGAGTAATAAACCAAATGTCACAGTTTAGTTAAAGGAACCAATTTACCCTTCTTATCTTATTACAGATTCACACAGCAGCTTGATTTATGATTGAAGGGTTGATTAACAAGTTATAACAGCAGATCTTAACCAGGTCCAGAATTAACAGATTTAGTTTGAATATAACAGATTCCTTTCTTGACAGATTATGTGAAATTACAGAATTAAGTGCAGAGATGAGAGAAGAACCACACAAGAATTTTTATACTGGTTCACTCATCAAGAGCTACGTCCAGTTCACCTCACTCCGAGGTGTAATCCACTAAAAACTGATACAATCAATTACAAACACATAGCAGTTCTTGAACCCTTCAAGAACCTCAACTATCAAGGCTGAAAAACACTATTTCAGCATACCTTGCACTCCAAGAAACCCTATCTAGAGTGACTAACGCTCAAAACCAATACAAGAATGAATAAGGAAAAGATTACACCTGAAACAAAGTTGCAAGAACATAAACCAATTTTTCTATTTGCTCCAAGACAGTACCAACACCTTCATCCATCACAAGGTTCTTCAAGAACAAGCTCACATGTATTTCACTTTTGAAAAACCTTTGCAAAACCTTTTCAATTCACTTTCTCACCCACAGAATGTTGTATCTCTGTTAAAACTGTGATTGTTCAGCATACCTTTACGTGAGAAGGGCATTTTCTTTTATAGAGAACAGTTTCTAACCACTTTAAAAAAACAGTTATAGAGCCGTTAGCAAAACAATAGATTGATTCTGAAAAACAACAGGTTAAAAGATGATAAAGTTGCCAGCTCAGCTTAACTGAAATAACAGACTGAGTTGTACCTTTGGTGCCCTAACAGAATTTCGAAAAGCCTTTAACAGAGAAGAAATAAACCGATTGCTTCTCCATAAAATAGATTTATTTTTGTAATGAATCAAACCATTTAAGAAAACTTTCAAAAGCTTTTCCAAAATCGTTTAACCACATCATGAGTTTGACCTTACTACCTTGATTTGGTATCTAGGATGGGTCATGCAGCAAAAGGCAACCTTGAATTACACACAACCCTAAAGAATGAGATCATATAAGACATATAGCAACCTACAAAGCAACCTAGCTAACATCTACATCAAACACACTAAGACTAGGTAGAGATGAGCTATCCATCTTCAACAATTTTTGACATCTATATACCATTATGAATTAGATCAACCCTCACAATCCACTCTTAAACTAAAATAAAATCTAATAAAAGTTAGTCACAATGGTATATTTGACCATGGTTACTCCTTATCACACTCATAGACGAGAGGTTCCCTATTAGATAATCCCTCGGACCAAGGTAGAAGCCATATAAACCTTCTTGTATAGACTCACTTCCACCAATAGAGACAATATATTTAGAGCATCCCATAAAATAAAAATAACAACAACCTAAGTTTTTTCATCCATAATCCTTTTCCTGGTCATCGATAATGTTGTTAAACCCAAATAAAAAAACCCAAACAACACAAACAAAAAGTGGGAAATATGCCTCACATGTATAAACACCTATAAGAATGTTAGGGATAGAAACAAACATGCACAAATGTCACTAATGTTCTAATCTTTAAATGCATGTTGCACCATCACATTAACTTTCTTCACACTTTCTTCTCAAATCTTCACACGTCCACTCTCCCACATCCTTAACTTTCCACTCTCAATTAGGGTGAGTTTGAGTTAGGAAGGGTATGTGTGGGGATTTGAGGGAGTGAATGTGTGAGGATTTGAAAGGAAAGTGTGAAAAAAGTGAGTGTGTTTGAATTATAGTATGTTAGAGTGGATGCACTACAAGAAAATATGGAATTACATACAGCCAAAATTCGTATGTAAGTCCATAAATTCGTATGTGAATCATAGTTACGTACAAATTACATATGGGCAAAAATTCGTATGTAAAACTGTCGTAGATAAGTGCTACATATGGATTATGGATCCTATGTAATATCCGTATGTAACAATTTTTATTTTCTAAAATTAAATTTGTAATGCACCAGAAAGTTACATACGAAAAAATGCAAAATATTTTATTTTTAATTTTTCCATTATTATTTTTATCTTTTTTTATTATATTCGATTATTATTTATGTCTAATTTTATTATTATTAATCACAATTATTATATATGTTATCATAATGTGTGATTAAAGTTTATTGAAAGTTGTGAGTGATGTGATGCTTGTGAGGAAATTTTGATGTAAGACCTTACATACGGATTACATACAGACAAAAATTCGTATGAAAATTGTCGTAGGTAAGTGCTACATACGAATTATGGATCTTATGTAATATTCGTATGTAATTACATACGGATATATCCATATGTAACAATTTTTATTTTTAAAATTAAATTTGTAATGCACTAGAAAGTTACATACGGATTTTTCCGTATGTAATGCAAAATATTTTATTTTTAATTTTTTCATTATTATTTTAATTTTTTTATTATATCCTATTATTATTTATGCCTATTTTATTATTATTAATCACAATTATTATATATGTTATCATAATGTCGGAGGAAAGTTTAATGAAATTTGTGAGTGATGTGATTCTTGTGAGGAAATTTTGATTTTTTTAAAAGTGTAAAATGTAAGTTTACAAATTTATCCATGTCTTTAAAAATATTTGAATAATGAAATATGAAATATTTTGTGAAAAATTAAATTAATTAAAATTTTGTAATAGTTTCCAATATCATCGAATAATTATTTTTTTTAAAAAAAACACGATTTTCATAAAAATAATAAATTTGTGAGTGATTGAAGAGTGTGATTGAAATTTTAATTAATAAAAGATCAAGCTTACAATTTTTTTTATATTTAAAAAATTAATTAATTAATTTATATATTTATTTTGATATAATTAATTAATATTATGATTTAATAACTTTATTTAATTTATATGTATTATCATTATTTTAAAAATTTATTTTAATAATAATATCATTAAATATTTGTGTTAGTTGAATTTATGTAATAATTAATATCTATATTTTGATAATTTTAATATTATTTTATTTGTATTATATTATGTTATATATATTAAATATACAATAAAAAACAATAATCTGTCACTTTCATGCAAAGACAAAAATGAGGCAGGCTAAAATGGGATAAACACACCTGCTTACGACTTTCCGCAAGGTTTTTCGCAATTTAAGAGGAAGTATGGAAAACACTTTTCCCGTTGATCCTCCCTTCCTCTTCTGCGCACATCAGTGAATCCAAACAAGAGATATCATTGCACTTCCATCCACGTAAACAATACTTCCCTTGAAGCAAACAAACTTTTTTTTTTATTGGTAAGAAAAATTAAATTAATATGAATCACTTTAGGGGTGACTCAACCCTTATGCATAATCATAATACAACAGGTCATCAAAACCCTTTCTAACCTACCTAATCCTTATAAACTTAAAACAACAAACACCTCAGCCAAATAAATAAACCTTGCAAAAAGATCCTAACAACTAAGAACTTCAAGATTTTTCCTTAAGTTAAAAACCTATTGAATGTAAAGATATTCGTAGCTTCATCTTTAGTTGTTCATTAACTAAAGTTAAATCTCCATTTATACACTTCTCTTAGGAAAAATAACATAATATGAAGTGGTTTTTCTTACCATAAAACACATAATTATGAGATATTGAGATCACTGCTTAATTATCAACAAAAAATTCTTTGTGTTTTGCTCTTGCTCCAACCACAAATCTTCTAGAATATATAATTCTTAACCATATAGTTTGATTTAAAACAACTATCACTAAAAAAATCAATAGAAACCAATTTTTAGAGACTAAAATAATTAGTTGCAATAGTAACTAAATTAGAAACCATTTTAGAAACTAAAAAAAAAATAGTTTCTAAATTAGTTTCTATTATTGTTAAATAGTTTCTAAATTGGTATCTAATTAGCAATCAAGGTTTTAACCACCAATTATTTAGTTTCTAAATTTGGTAGCAAAAACTTTGGTTGCTAATTAGATACCAATTTAGAATCTATTTAACAATAATAGAAACTAATTTAGAAACCAAAATTTTTTTAGTTTCTAAGATGTTCTCTATTTTAGTTACTATTACAACTAATTATTTTGGTATCTAAAAATTGGTTTCCATTTCATGATTTTCTTGTAGTGTATTGCAGCTATGATGTTTGCTTATGTTATGAATTGAGTTGCATCATCTTACTTCTTAAAACACTAAGAAAAAACACTTAAATTCCTATCACTGTAACACGTACACCAAAATGCATGTGTAAGTTTGATTAAGAACAAATTATGCGTGATATTAATTTCATGATATGGTGATGGCGGAGAATAAAGGCATCAAATTTTTCATATACCTTCTCTTCTTGGCACAATAATCCAATAGGCATGCGTTTTCTTTCTGTAAAATATGTTCTATTTGTGCCCGTGACACCCAATCTATATCATAACTTAAGCATTATTTTGGTGCTGATGTTATGTCTGTCTGTACCTACGTCCTTTGTAAAAATCAATTTATTCTCTGCGGAAGGTATGTAATCTTATGGCTGAAAATGTTTTTTCTTTTTTGCTATAATGAATTACTTTTTTGGCTTTGATGTGGACATAAAATAGAAAAAGCTTTTAGATAATGAAACAAAACTCTTTCCAGCGTTTTGGTGGAGATCTTTGTCAAAGTATAGTTTAGGGTGTATTAGTCTTTGCATGATCCCCTTCTACGATATATAATGTTTTGTTTAGATAAACCCTAAACATTCATTACAGATATTTAATATCAACCTAAAGCTAAGGCTAAAAATAGACACTAGTTAATAAATAGAGTCAAATTTATGTCCAATTTGTGTGTGATTCTAAAACTTATTAATACTGATTTATTAGTGTCGATATTTAAAGATGAATTTGTGTGCGATTCTGAAACTTATTAATACTGATTTATTAGTGTCGATATAATTTATTATTAGTTTTTAAATTATTTTTTTAATTAAAGTAATTTAAGATTGATTAAATCAACGTTAATGTTAATTTAGTATCGACTTACATCAGTTTGATTAATGCTAATGACAATAATTTTTTTTTTAAAAAAATTCTTATATAACGCCTTTATATTCAAGAAAATAAAATATAAAAAAAAATTAAAAAAAAAATTGTAGTGGATGAAGGAGATGAATGTTGATGAAGTATATTGTGGATGAAGGATATATGTATGGATGAATAATATAAATGTATGGGAATGAGTTGTGTGTGGATGAAGGATATATGCATGGATGAAGAATATAAATGTGGATGAATGAAATGTGTGTGGATGAAGGGAATCAATGTGGATGAAAGAGATGAGTGTGAGACAATTTATGAGTGTAATAAAAAAGATGTGTGAGAATATTTATATAAAAAGTAAGAGAGAGAAAAAAAATTGTGAATGAAGAGATTTATCTTCTTTAAAATTTGCCTTTAGATTCAAAATAATTTAGACTTCCTATTCTTGTTACAAAAGCGCATAGATTCATAATATATAAAATTTAGAAATGACTAAATCGACACTAATTTTTATATATATTAAAAATAAATAAAATTAGTATCTTTTAACCTTATTTATTTTAGTTAGTGTCCATTTAGCTAATGCTAGTCTTCCATTAATATAAATAATTTTACTCATTAGAGAAAGTTACAAATAATTAACTTTTTTTACCAATGTTAAAAAAATTAGTATTATAGTAGAGTTAGCTAAACTGACTCTAATAATGTTTAACAATAAACAACTTTATTAGTGTCAGCTAAATCAATGTTATAATCTGACACTAACATAAATATTTGTTTATTAAATTTGTTTTTTTTTTTAATATTTTACGTTATATTAAAGTTTATATAGTCGATTCTATTAGTATTCAAGATTAAATTAACTCTATTAATATCGATTAAATCAACTAATTCTACTAAATCAATGCTAATATGACAACAACACAAATATTATTTATTTATTTTTATAATTTTTAGGTTTTCTTGAAAAAGTAATCGTTGTATTATATCAGACCAACATTACCATTTGATCGATATTACTATTTAATAATTAATTTGATATTTTATTATTGTAGAGATTTTAAGAGAAAGTAGAAGTGAAAACTACTTCGTGAAAAATAGTATATTGTGTTTAAGAAAATGCTTTTCAACTTGCGGAATTTATCCAAATCGGTCACAGGCGTGAGTATTACGAAGGATAACAGATAATAAGGTAAATCTTGTTGAAGCTGTGATCCTGAGGCACTGAAGGTCTTGCAAATTCAGATATTGTCTCTGCATGCGTGAACAAAGAAGTTGATATTAGGTAATAATTTGACTAGTACTTTTCTTTCACGTGCTTTTGCGTAGACAAAGAAACATGTCACCTGAATAGTGGGAGAAAGAAGAGAATGTGATATTAGGACTTCTACAAAATGAGACTTTTATAACCTTTTTTTATGATGATTATATAAAAATTATAGTTTAAAAAAGATATTGCGACTCTTTTCTAATTAAAATAATAATAATAACACTTCCTACGTAAGAACTATGACAATCATCAAATGAAGATGAACGATTATTAATAGGAAGTCTCATTATATCTCTTTTAATTTTGCTGCAAAATGTGTCACTTCACCGGTGGTTACCATGTATCTTATTCATACTCAAAAATAACTTATTCACATTTTTTTGAACTTAGGTAGTACATTTTGTTAATCTAATTAGTTATCTAGATATTAATATATGGTTAAATATAATCTCATAGAATATCTTTTACTAGTGATTATTTTTCTTACTTTCTACTCAATTATCTGTCGAGTTGCTTGGTTAATTTGGAATCTTTGTTATGATTGGTTAGGAGTAAGATCTGTCGATTTTATGGATCCTATGTCTCATTTTAAACATTTCAAGATTCTGGATGCAGCCACTTCAGTTAATCTTATTATGGGCAACGTGTGGATTGCGTTGATTAGTGAAATTTGGAGGCATAGGAACAACTGTTTATTTAAAGGTGGAGTGGTTGACCACATTGAGGTGTTCTCTTTGG
>Ga0123342_1000811_pt1 | contig 51043 bp, 23 predicted proteins | sample Turbeawhitnodule_FD_89960 | JGI IMG/M metagenome (GOLD analysis project Ga0123342, IMG submission 89960) | Root nodule microbial communities of legume samples collected from Mexico - Turtle bean Mexico white nodule | ecosystem: Host-associated > Plants > Roots > Nodule | place: Mexico: Nepantla...
CATCAATCCGGACAACAATCATGTCACCCTTAATACAAGGAGTAGGTAGCTGGGACAAAGGAATGTCACATGTATTTCCCAAAGCCTGAGCAAAAGTCTTCCTTTGACCGGATATAGAATATACTTTTTTATCAGGACACACTTCCGGATCCATCAAACAAGCCCATGGAATGAGGAAACCCGCAGAGCCCTCCGTCATTTTAGAAGGCTAACAAGTTGTCACTAAGAACCTCCACAAGACACATGAAATAACAACTGCACCAAACCACCGCGCGAGCTAACCACTCGGCCGCCACGCGAACCACCACCTTTGCAATCACCGGACCTGTAGACGCCGCACAAGCGCAAAACCGCACGCCGCCGCACAGGGCTCTAGCACCGCACTGCGTCGTCGTCTACAGCTCTCGCACCCAGCAAACCACCATCGTTTACTGTAGCACCGCCGCACCTCCAGAAACACTATTCTGCTGCCGCCACGCACAGGAAACCCTACGTTCTGTTGCCGCCACGCACAGGTAACCGTAGGAGACATTCTGGTGTCGCCAACGAAAAACATATTTAACCCTTTAATTATTTGATAAATTAGAAGTAGGCTAAAAATCCATTGAGGAATTATCCATTCAAAAGGAATGAGAAGGAGGAAAGGATTCAAAAAAAAGGGTTAATGAGGAAGTAAAAGAATTTCCCATGTAATTTTTTTTTGAAAAGGATGACATTAAACCTACTAGTATAAACCTACTGCTATGTATAATATAACTTTCTTACCAACTAAGTTTGAGGAAGAAGCAGTTAAGATGGAAATGTAGAATTATGAAAATAAGACATGTTTGACTGTAAAAAGATTGGTGATGATTTAGTAAGAGCTGTAAAAAGATTGGTGATGATTTAGTAAGAGCTGACCACTTCATACTTAAAATCTTCAGTTATACTTTTTGAATTTATATAATATACATTTTGTATAATTATCAAAGTTAAGTGTTAAAAAATATCATTATTTATATAATTATATTATTTTTAAATGAGGGTTGATAGTAATGTTTTTATAATTTTAAGGTGATTTATAGATTTCAAGATCAAGAAAAAATAATGTTTTAAATTAAAAACATTTTATTTAGTTAATATTTTTTTCTAGTCTTATTTTAAAAATTCTTATGTTTTAATATATGTGACAATATTTTGGTTTAAGTTCTTTCTATTTCCATTTTAAAGTGCCTTAATATTGGAAGAAAATTAATAACAAGAATTAAAACATAATTTTATTTAGAGAAATGATATTTATAAATTGTTGTTTATACTCATTTTCTTACTATTTCATCTTTGATGTTTAGTAATAATTTTATATTATAATTTTTAATTGTATTAACTATTTTTCACTGTCACAAAAAATAATTACACCCGTACTACAACGAGTGTATTTCAATAAAAAAAGAGTTTGAAAATGAAAATAAAATAAAATATATATAAATATTGACCTACAATTTAACACTTAAGTTAGTGAATTTTTTATGAAAATATTAATTTATTTAATGAAAAAATTGAGTAAGTAGTTATCTAACATATATGACCTTATTATTATTATCATCATGTATTTATAAACTTTATAATTCTAAAATAAATATTTAATAATTAAATATAATTAGTTATAAATTCTTGAATATTATATCTATATCTATATATATATATATATATATATATATATATATGTTATAGTACTTGTACAATTGTTAATTATAAATAAATATATAATTATTAGTTGTCTATTTAAATAAACTCAGGTATGACACTTTTATGAAAAGATCTTTCACAATTTACTATATCTATATTCTGCTTGGCAGTTATGGATAGAGTGAGCTTGACTTTATTTTTTTCCTTTTTAAATATATCTTACAATCATGAATAATATATAATATATATATATATATATATATATATACAATTCCCACTTTAATAAATTTATTTTTTATTTTTTTAATTTAAATTATTATATAATTTATTATAAAGAATAATATTTTAATCATTTGTATTTTATTTTTTAATTTAAATAATTATTATATACCGTGTTAAATGCATATTTTTTCTGTATATTATTTTTCTATTCATGATGTGAAATACACTTTTTTGTATATCTTAACATAAATCTTATTACTAATAATTTCATTATATCTTTTATACATTATTTTTAATCTTTATAGGAAACTAAAATATAAACCTGCTTCTTCTAAACATGCCAATGGACTAATTTTTTTTGTTATTTATTATACACACCCCTTCAAACATTTATATATATATATATATATATATATATATGATCTAATTTATTTATTTTCCCTTTAAACCGTGGATTTTAAAAGTAATTATTATAAAAAAATTAACATTTTTTGACATAACATGTGAATTAAATAATATGAAAAAGCCTATGATAATATTTTGGAGGGAACGAAAATATGCAGAAAATAGAGGAAACATATATGGTAAGCATCTCCAGTGTAGTTTTTTATTTAACTGTCATCTCTCGTCTTACTATTTCATTGGGATGTTGTCCACAGAACTCAGGCACATGCACCCGACCTTAATCATTGAACCCCAGTTCTGCTCCTCAGCCATCAAAACACGAGCCAAATGAATTCAAGAACCACGACAAAATCACTTTTCCCAAACCTTTTCATTTTCTTTCTTCAAACAAACCTTGTTTCTTCATCACAATTAGAGTTAAAACTTTATCTCAATTATATATGTAATGAAAGATTTTGGTTTAGATTGCACAAGGCTACCAACAAGTTTGAAAGAGTTTAGAAGTGACAAACAAGCAAATCCCTGGGACCATAAAGCACCAAAACATTGTACTAAGCCAGAGAATGATGAATAAGCAAAAAAGGACGTGTCTTTGAGAGTTAGCTCAAACCAAGAAAAACAGAAAATGGAGGAGTCAATGAGAGAGAGAAAGAAAAGAAGATGGAAAGCAAATAGCACACAAACACATTGGATCCCTCCATGGAAACACATAAACTTCAACAACATTTGAAAACAGATAAAAAAAGGGGAGCAATTAAAGAGACCTCACAAATCACAACATAATTTGAACCCCACCATGTAAGTACATTATTGGTCTTTGATTCAAGTACAAGGACTGAAGGACCCCACTATTCAAAGCTTCACTCAACCATCTGCAAACACAAAAATGCAACTTATAAACATTTCCCTAGCCACTTATGACCCCATAATGAAAAAGAAAAAGAAAAAGAAAAGCAAGACACAGACTCAGTCATAGTTCATTACCTCGTTGGGTTGTTGAACTGAAAGTTGCAAAATCATGAGACGAAGTGGGAATGGAAATTGAAAGCTGGGTGGTGGATGATTTGTCATCCAAATCTAGCCATGATCCTCTGCTCTTGGGGGGCCATTCATCGAAGAAGCGATGAACAGTTTTCTGAGGTTCTTCTTTCCCAAGTTTCATGAAAGTTTCACACTTGATATCACTGCCAGCTCCTGATATGTAGCAACCCTGATCTTGCTGTGGCTGTTTTGAATTGTTGCCACTGAGGCTCTGAAGTTGCAAGTAGGAGTACTCGTTGTTGTCGTTGGACAAACCAGAGCAACTCCTCTGTTTTGAAGAGGAAGAGCTTATGGTCAGTGGTGTGAGTTGCCACGAATCTTCCATTGAGGAAGCAGAGAAGCTTCTCATTGTTCCAGAAGGTTCCGTGAAGAAGGCATGCTCATCCACTTCCTCTTTCAGTCCATACACATACCTGTTCCTTTTCCAAGAACAAAAGAAGAATCATTCACATATCACTCAATAATAAGTACTCACATGTTGGTACATATTATAAAGATATAAAATGAATCAAATTTCTTTCTGTATGTTGGTACATTTATCTTAAACAAGGTTTTTTTTATAAGTGTTTGTAAACTAATCAGAAAACGAAGAATCATGTTAGTTTAGCCCAAAAAAATATAAAAACTAAAACTATAAAATTCTTGGAAAACATGTAACCAAACATGATGATAGACGTTTGATTTATTTTCTGTTTGAAGTAGTTGTTGAGATGTTATGTAAAGAAGAGCTGTGCTATGTATGCATGCAAGTGTGGAGCAGTACAGCTTTTAGTTATCAGAAAAAAGAACCTGCCTGCAGTCAGTGTTGTTATTCTGAGAGCAAGAAGCAGTGTCGAGAAACAAGGGGGCACTGTTGTCTTGAAATGACAAAGCAACACCGGAAGAGGGTCTTGAGGGATGATGATAGAGGAAGGAGTGGGAGGAATGTTGAGGGTTGTGGTGATGGTAAGTGTCATGAGAGGACACGGAGAGAGAATGAGTGGTTGGGGAGAGTGCAGAACTGTTTTTGGTGATTGATAAGATTGTGGGGGTTGAGGCATCTGTGATTGTTGTTACTGTCGTTGGTGTTGTTTTCAAAACTTCCACAGGCTTTCTTGAACGGTTTTTCCCTCTGTGCATGTGCCTCTCGCAGTACTTTGAATCTGGATATGCCTCCTTTGAGCATCTCCATTTCTTCCCATCTGTTCTCCTACATCTCCCTGGCTCAGGGTCTATCTTCCTCCCCAACCCCATTGGCAAATAGTTCCACCCAACTGCATGCACACCAAACAAACTAACTCAAAACTATTCATTCAAAAAACCTCGCACTAACATCTACAAAAAGAAGGTTTTAAGACATCATAGCTGATGTTGCAAGAAATTATAGATAAATACGATTGCAACTGCATGTCTCGAAAACCTTGATGTTGCCACTAAGATGATTCTTTCAAACCTTAAAGTTTGGGGGTTTAAATAGTTTGTGTATGAAAGATTCTAAGTTTAAACTTTGTTAAGACTAATATGCAGAAATGTAAGATGGACTTACAGTGTTGAGACTGGTGAGGCAGGAGCCTTGAGGAGAGAGGAGAGTCCAAGTGGGTTCTTTTGATGGTGAAGAGAAGGTCAGGGGGGATGGAGATACCTGAAGCCATGTATTTGTAGATGAGGGCTTGGTGTTCAAGCTCTTGCCACTGGGAAGGAGTGAAGGGGAACCTGTTCCTTCCATTCATCATCAAGCAGAGGCAATGGGAAAGAACAGGAAAAATGAAAAGAGTAAAAGGGAATCAAAGAGAACAAAGGCTGATGAGTGATAGAAACAAATGAAACAGAAGCTATTCAGACCTCACAGTGTAGTTAAAGTGAGGACAGTTTCAGGTTCAGGCTCAGGTTAGGGAGAAATGTGAGGAGAGGAGATTGTTTCTGGGTTATTGCTTGTTGTTTGTTACATTTGCCCCTTGGTGTAGAGTAGGTATATTTATTTCAGGGACCATTGTGTTACAGTAATAAACTAATGGTTCTGATTACATAGCTGCATGCCAATGCACAAATGCACACACACACTCTCTTTCTCTTTCTCTTTCTCTCTCTCACACACAGCTCCTATTATGACTGCACCTCTCTGTTGCTACTGCTTCTGCGACTAAGCTGCCTCTCTGGCAGCCCTTGTCTCTGACATCTTTACGGAAATCCATAAACTAAAGGAGAGAGAAAGAAAAGGTCCTAAAGACAAAAGAGGAAATAGTTATTATTGGTATTATTGTATATGAAACTATTTAAGCGTTGGTGTCTGAAGCCAATGCCTGTCTGAGAAGATTGTACGGTTGGAGCTTTTACTGCTACTAACTCATTTACTTTTTCTGTTCCTTTACCTCAGACTCAGACCCTCCCACTTACAATTTGACCTTTTTCCATTCGAGAAATGTAGAAAATGAAAGATGCAGAGAGAAAACTAGAGCCCTACTCCTGTAATACTTTTCAATAAAAAAAGAAAACAAAATTGTTACATAGTTCACAGGTGTGTGGATATTGTTTAACTTGGGTTATTTTGTGTTGTCCTTTTGCTAGTTCCGTTGAAACAAGTTGGAGGTTCTGTTAAAGCAAGGGTACTTAGGGAATCCAAGTTCCAAATATTTATTTGTACTTACAGTGGTTAGTGCTCAGATGCTGTGAACTTTATTCGGTGACTTGGTATTAGAACTTGATCCTCCGTTTACCCTGGAAGTTGAAGATCATTCCCATAGAAAATTTACACAGAAAACAAAACACCAAACTTTATATGTTGATCCGTACTCAAAATGAAACGGCCCTCACATGCTTAAATATGCGATATGCCACCTTTTTTCTGTTTTATGCAAGACAGAAGAAAATGGCAGAAAGGAGGATTGTTTGAGTTTCATCACCAGTATAAATTAATCAATGGAAAATTGTAGAAAACACGTGCTAACTATTTGGCGCTTCTAGTCTAAGCTAAGTACCACTGTGCCCTGATGGTCACTTCTTAAAAATAGCTGAACACTACAATATGAATGTAGATTGCAACGAAAAGCAGGTCAATAGTGTTGGCCTAGCTAGCCAAACATATATGGTCCAGGTCAGAAGGTTTGATGGAGCAAAACCAATCCAACCAAAAAGGGGACACATAACTACGCAACTAAAACTACAGACATAGATTGGCATCACTATTTATGTTGTTTGGTTGCATTAAAACCTTTGGAGCTATTCCTGTGTTGTAAATTTTGCAGTACAATTGCACGATTTTTATCCCCCTTCTAAACACAATTGCCTAAACACATTGTCTCTTCCTTTGTACAACACTTGATTTCAACAACCAAAACAAAAGAAAAATATCAGCATTGTGTGTACCTCTATGTACTTTTCTCTTTCTTGGCAGCCTGTTAACACTCAATTTTACCCCATATACCTTCATTTAACCATCTAAATCTTTTACCTCAATTTCTTTAGGTACTCAAACTTCCTTCAAATTCTAACAAATTTAAGTACTTTACTGGTTAACTGGCATAAATAAACACACCCTCTCAACATTGAGAGCCATATATAATTTATGTTGATGTCAGAAGCATGTTGAAACAAAAGATGATATTGCACATAACAAAATATTGTATTTTGTGTGGGTTAACACTTGCAAAGTGAATGTTGTGAGGTCACTGCTAAACTACACATGTCATGTAATTTTTCATCTTCAAAAAGAGTATTGTTTTGTACCATTAATGCTGTCAAAAGGGTAGAATATCCTTTGATAATTTCATGATATGTTAGAAAAACAGAATTTATTGTCCTCACCAAGAGTTGAAGAAGTTTATTAATATTAAAATTTGAAATTGATGATGTCAGATAGATGATTCAATCATAACATTTATTAGCAAATATTAATGTAAGTTGCTACCCTTTTGGTTGGAAATAGTTTTCTTTTTGTCAAAATGAACAAGAAAAAAAAGTAAATCCTAACCCCACTCCAACTAACCAACAAATACATGTGTAAATCATTTATCAGAAAAATACTAACCAAAATTTATTAGGTTGTTGGATGTTTGACTCCATCTACCAACTTGCCAAATGTCAAGCGAAGCTTTTCCATTTTTGTTGTTTATATTTGACTGGTGATAACCAAGTGAATTACTAATTTAAGAGGAGGAGTGAACTGTTGGAAGATTTTAATGTTATATATTGCATTATACCCTTTAGTTTTTTTTTTTCAAACAAAATAACATTACATAGAACATGTATAAGGACATGTTATTGATCAATATAATCTGTATGAGTATTATCTTTGTTTGTGTTAATTTGTACATTTAAGTCAAATAAAGGGGAGGCTTGGATTTGCAAAAGAAATTGTTAAAATATTTGATAAATGAGAAAAAGTGGCAGTGACACCTGTGCTTCTTGCATTATTTGTTTCACTTTATGAAAACAGAGAGGCTGGGTGAGGTCTATAAGCATGGCATGTACTTGTTTATGATATTTTGCACTGATAGTCATAGTCAATAAGTACAAATGCTTAATCAAGGCTCTACAAAACTACCAAGTTACTTGAAACGGTGACACATTTAAGAAGGAAAAGGTCCCAAGCAGGGACACATCAAATGTTTCCATTAATGTAACAGCCAGAAGGGCAAATCCCGGCATCTTTGCTGTAGCATTCTGGTTTAGAATCAAGCACAACTGAACTGCCACATCTTGGACTTGGACCACCCTCTTGCGTCCACACAAACCACGCTTTCTGAATACTGCTCATGTCCCCACTTCCCATTGCATTTCTATCTGTGCATTGCAAATTCAACATCTTTAAATTCTGCTCATTAAGACCTTCAATTTTAATGTAAAACTTTTATCTTCTTCTCATCTCTTTAAAGTTAGCATAAATCAATAGTAAGCAAATATTCTAGAGTAATGATATTCCCAACTAAGTATTCTGGTTTCAAAAATTTAATGTACGAAAAGTATCAGGTTTTATTACCCCCACCTACTTTTCAAACTAGTTTCCTCTCTTGGATTACCATGATTAGTTAAAGGCGTTACTAACAGATATTTATTATTAAGCTGTCTTGTCAAGGAAATCTATTTAGTGCAGTACATTTTATAAAAATATTTTCAAAAGTTTACTCTGTTTCATTTTGCAAGATTTCATCCAAACCAATAAGATCTTGGTAGAGACTGGTATTAGATTTGGATGACGTGATAAAAAAAAGTAAAATTGATTGAATTAAGTGAAAAAATTTAAACAAATATAAATAAGTAAAAAGTTTACATGTTTATATGATTACAATTTTTTCATAGTATCCAGAGATGCTTTGCACATGTATCATAATTGTTTGGAGTTGCTTCAAACAACAACTTTGTCATAGGAGGTAATCCACGTGGTCATTCAAATTGCTTAAATTTGTTTCTAGTTGCTTGTTGAAACAGCCATTATTTATAAATAAAACACACTGGTTTATCCTCTTTCTTGATGAGTCCTTATGAAGAATAATTGAAATGAAACACCAAAAAAATAAATCAAAACATGATGAATACGAGCATATCAAAATTGGAAAAATCATAAATAGATCAAAACCATGTAACAATCAAATCAAAACAAAAATATATATAGAAATGAAAAATCCAAACAAGAAAACTACTCTGGTGTGAAAGTTTGGTGTGAAAATTTAAATAAAAATAACTCCACTAAGGTGTGAAAGTTTGAGAAGATTTGGTGGATTGGATAGCGAGAAAGAAAAGGAGAGAAAGTGGATTGGAAAAAAAAGGAAGAAAGGAAGAGCTTAAAAAATGACTATTGGAGAAAATTAATGTTACAAATGGGTTGTTGGAATATGATAGTACAAAATGATTTCTACTTTACATATTCTCTGCATCTTCTTATGTTTTGTAGTGTGCTATGGATTTGAATCAACTTAATTATCAATATTATTACAATTTATTACAAAATTAATCATCTTCTACCGATAAAAATTCTGAATTGATAAAATTTCCATCATATAATGCAGAACCCATTTTGTCTATATTCCAAAGCGAAGATAGTATCAAACTTGATGGAAGAGGTCAAAATTTATCTATAAACACCTCTTTTAATATTATCACTGCCAAAAAACATAATAGTAATTGAATAATGATTGAATGAATTGAAAAAGTTAATTATTAGAGTTGATTAAAATGATCAGTAATTAATACAATGTTAGAAAACAAACAAAGAAACATACAAGCAATGAATATTTGTTCCAAGAGTACAGTCAAATGTAATATGTTACTTTTGAAGTCCTTTCAATATTAAGCAACTTAAAGATGACAATGGTTTCATTCCCTCCCCAAAATAAACTCAAATTATGTCAAGAAAACTATCTCTGTCATCTAAAATCCACATCAATTCATCATCGCAAACGGAAATCTAGTGATCCAAACACACTTAACTCAACCATATTTAGCCAAAGGGCGATAAGATAATAAATTGCTACCTCTGCTATCAAGCTTTTTGCTATAATGCACAAACCCAGATTATCTAAAATGGTCTAAAGAGCATAAAACATTGGTTGCAATAGATTAAAATTTAAAATGAGATCAAACATATAGTATTGGTGTATGACCAAAAATAAACATTACATCACAGAGTAAATCCCCTGTAACCCTTTTAGCTTAAATACAAGAATCAAATTAATATTTACAAGTACCGCAGACGCATAAATAAAGCCTAAGGAAAAGGGCACAGGTACCGTTGTGGGGCCAGGGGCAAGGGAGAAAATTTAACTCAACATAGAAAAATTATACAACACTGAACTTGCGTTCAACCTTGAAGGGAAACAATAATATAATATTACCAAAATATTCTGCATGGCAGCTCTATTCCTTTTGTAAGAAAGAGAGAACAAGATCTGTATGTACAGAAAAAAGCTGTGTATCCACGAAAAGCTGTTTAGCACAAGGCAACAAAGGGGAGAAAATACAAAAACTGAATTAGTAGTCTGAATATAGTATCAAATACAAAAATGTTTATCTACTAAATAACGCAACTATGAGCAAAAAGATTATGCATATATTCATTTGGCTTTTAAAAGAATTGCTTCTCATTAAGCATATTAACTAGTGTTCTCACACGTATTTATGGTTTGTTGCATCAAATAACAAAAAAATAAGGTTTTGTTATTGCTAGGGACTAGCACAAACCAATTCCCTAAGTAAAAACTGATTGCGCTAGAGATTCTAACCAAATGGTCCTTAGATTTCTACTCAAGGTTTTGAAACTTGCCAATGCAGCATGATTCTGAAGCACTAGAAAAATTGAAAAGAAATATCAGCTAGCAAGCAGGATCAACAGTTGAAAATCAAGTCAGATCCTGTCTGCAATACAACCACTCCCAAGCGTCTGCAACACTGTAGCTGATTAGGGAGGCCTAGCTAGTCCCTTAGATTGATTATTTCAGTTAAACTCACTTAACATATTCTACTTGTTCTTTGCTGAAAGTTAGTGTCTTCTCAACTTAAACCAGACAAATTTTAGCAAAATATCACGTAGACAGTGCAATAGTTGTGATCCAACAAAACAATAATCTGAATGTTTGATTTGAATAATATTTACATACTAAGTGCAAATTTTGGAGTAACGTTCAACGATAAGAAATCAGAGAGAATTTGCAAGTCAGTTCTGATCATTTTGAACTTCTACTAGCAAATTTGACTAAATTTTGCATACATAGTTAGCATAAGGTATGATTGTAAGCTCAAGAAGAAACAAACCTTCATAAAATGCCGATCCCGGTAAGGGAACGAGTCAATGAAACTCTCCTTCAGAAGCAATGATACCTGAAGATACAAACCATCGTTTCAGATCTTCCTAATATTTACTAAAATATGCAATTTTAAAAGAAGGCCAGTGTTTAAATTTCAGTAAAAAAAAATTATATTCTAGGACTTGGGTCATTCATACCAACAACAAAGACTATTATGAGCAAATTAAGGTAGCCATTGGAAACAGTTTCACTAAAAACAGACTATGCTTTCTTAGATCAAAGGAAGAATTATAAGTAAGAATTAACTTAAAAGTTAAAAATTAACCATTTCTTAACAGGAATTAACCACGTAATATATATTTGACCCCTTTTTAAGGCATAAAAGTAAGACCAAGTCCAGGTTGGTTCTAAATTAAAATTCTCAATCAAATCCTTATTTTCAGAGAGATTAAAACAATTAAAATAAATATCAAAATGAATAACTTAATTTGTTGGTGAGACTAAAATACAGACCTTATCGTCATTGGATTGTACATTAGTGATCGTGTGAGAACGGATGTTATAGCAAAGAGAATCTAAGTAAGATCTTAACACCGAAAGGAACCCCTTTGCAGCTTCAATCTGGAGGGAAATTAACACACATGAGAACAGATTAAAATGTTGAGACAGTTTGACATTGCCTAGAGTGACATGTGGAAAAAACCGAAAAATTAGAAATATCTGAGGATGCATAACTAATGCTGAACTGTTAAAAACCTGGATAAATTGTTTATTGCAAAATATTAAGTTGCTTTGACAAAGTACATCTAACCATGACTAATGTCTGTAATAATCATTAATCTAATCATGATACCAAAGGTGATCAAAAGTGGAGAATGAGAAAGGTGGAGAGCAATAAAGAGGAAATCAAGAACAGTAATAATGGATAAAGGTGATTTCATTAAAATGGGCACACCTGCACTTCCGTGCATTCATATACTGGCCTTCTCCTACCCAAGTAACTTTCTCCTACAAGAGTTGAATGATAAGGACGTAAAGAAGAGACTAGCTCTTTCTGTCTTGGCAGTTGTGGTAATGTTGGTGACTTCACCTATTCCAACATAATAGCAGTGTGATAAGAAACCATGTACTGATGTTATCAGATAACCACATGAAAAACAAATAATCGTGCTGTACATGATATAAATGGCTAGCTAGTAGTCTCACAATCATGGAAATAAAATAAAAAATAAAAAAGCAATGAGAAGAACTCTTTCTGTTATCTTCAAACCTGTGACAAATCCTTGGGAGCTTGGGATATAAAATCTGCAATATATCTAATACTTTACCTAAGCAATCCTAAGATTTGACTGTATGTAGCCTCCAATTTTTTAATTCTTTTTCTCCCATTACATGTTCAGCATATGAAGTATCATTTCACTATATCAAACTTGCAAATTAAATCATGAACTTACTAAAATTGAATATTGCCGCAACCAAATCTCATCAACCTAAACGGCACACTACACGGTCTAAGAAAACACAAACTTAAACTCCAAAGATATAAACACAACTTGAATAACGAGTCTTTTATGACCAACAACAGCAATCTAGCCTTCTTCCACTAGGTGGCCTTGCTTACTGGAACAAACAACACAATGATTTACCATACATCATGTCTATTAGAGATCCTTCATCAATAAGAGAAATAGTCAAATTATAATATATAAGTGGGAAGCAATTATCATTTACAAGCCGGTTTTCTGGATTGAGTAAGTCCTAAACTCACATTTTAAGAGAAATAGTCAAATTATAATATATAAGTGGGGAGCAATTCTCACTTACAAGCCAGTTTTCTAGGATTGAGTAAGTCCTAAACTCACATTTTAAGATAGTATCAGAGTCTACCATCACAACTATGGTTGGGTCTATCATGTCACTTGCTATCGAACAGCTACTAGACCACTTATAAAATATCTAGTTTCACACTCAAGATGCCTAGTTCTAAGCATAAGGAGGTGCGTTTAAGATTTCACATCAACTAGAGATATAATAAAATGATGAAATATAAGTGAGGAGTAAGTTTACCTTATAAGTCAATTTTGTGTATTGAGTTAGCCCTAAACTCACATTCTAAGAATTTTTTTAAGCATTATTGGCCAGTAAATCCTTCTCAATGATTTTACCTATAGTTTGTCATGATCTCCCTTTGCCTCTAGCAATTAAGCTACCCTCCATTTCACTCTCCTCACTAGAGCCTCTACAAATCCCCTCCACACATGCCCAAACCACCAAAGGTGAGTTCTTGTCCATCTTTTCTACCATAAGTGCTACCATATCATATCTATTCTCTAATCCATTTGTAAAGGGAGAGAAATGAGAGACATTTGATGAATTCCATCTATTTGAATTACACAAAAGAACATATATTAATACTAGGTGTCATAAATACAAGGATAATTACAAGAACATACTGTTCTCTAATTAACATATTCTTTCCTATTTACATGATTACACAAAATGTCAATTTGCTACCAGATTTATAAAACTTGTATTTCACAAACAGAAAAAAAAAGTGGCACAAAAGTAACAAACAATATATTTTCCTTCATTTCAAAAAATGACTTCATAAATGTAAGAAAAGATTATGCATACTAGTGTATCACAAATTGTTAAGATAAAAAGGATTTATTTTTACCTGGTTTCTATCGGCATCAACTAGAATAACATTGGTAAACTTTGACTGAACTTCACTGGTCTTGTTCCTGATACCAACCTAGAAATTAATTTTGTTGGCAGTCAGAGACATTACAAATGGTAGTATCAACTGAAAGATTAAAATAAAAAAAGAAAGTTCAACTTCAAACAAAATTTGAAAGTGCACTTGTATGGCAAATCTAATGTTTTCTTCCAATGCATAAAAAGTAATACTAAAGTTTGACCAGCTTCAAAGCAATATATCCAATATCAATATCCAAGTAATAAATTGACATGTGCAAGGGCAAGCACTGAGCCTGTATTTCAATGAAGAAAATAATTCAAACGCAAAAGCAACCTCATGGCCTTGCTTCAAGAGGATAATATTCTTATCAGTTAAAGCAAAGAATTGAATACTCACTACATAAGGGACAGGTGCATCTAAAAAGTCAAGCATGTCATTTGGTAAAACCTGGAAGAGCATGTTCTCGTCAAATACCATACGGTGAAATATACAAAGTAATAACTCATTCACTTTAACAGTGTAAAGAGAAAGAAATCAAACTGGCATTAGCAGGCTTTGCCACCGGTAAGGCTGGATTAGGGGAATAACTGATAAAACTGAAGCAGATAGGATTCCCTGATCATGAAAGAAAATTTTAAGAATTACAAATCAAGCCAATAAAACTTCTAATATGCAGTAAGAAAGAATATAAATGAGTTTTTCCGTTACATTTACCAAATTGTCTCCCAAAAGATTAAGTGTGAAGCAAAGATGTGCATATTAATCCAGAGAATTATAGACATGCATATTTAATTGTTAGAATGACTAATCAGTAAAACAGGAGGATAAGAATGCTGTTGCAAGATAATCAAATCAAATACAAGACATTAACATTCAAAATAAAATGCAAAATGAGTAACAACTTATGCATAAGAGCTTGCAAGCAAAGACAAGAATGAGAAGAAACCAAAATAAAAATATAATTACTACAGTTCCCAATAGACCAGGGACCTATCAACATGGGAACAGTAATGTCACCAAAGGACCAAACATACCCAACCAATAACTCACCACCTTACAGAAGATAATGGTGATGATAATAAAAGAATAGGATAGATTAATCACTGTCACAAGATCATTACAAACTTTAGTACAGACGTACCAAATTAGAACAGACAACAACTATCTGCTTCTCTAGTAGAACTCCTGCAAAGAACGTTAACACCTGCAGAGTGCAGAAGGGACACAAACAATTAAACCAACTCATAATTGTACAACTCAATAAACAAGCATTATGAAACTATTACACTTTGATCACAACATTAAAACTTTAGGAAAGGCATTATTGTGCCTCTAATTTAGCTTATAGTAGAGATGATCAAGCTAACAATTCATACAAGGTTTTAATCTTAAATATGGAAGCAATAGCTATTGACAAAAAGAGGTAACTCCAAAGATAACATATGCTACCGTTCAAAGGATTAATGTTTTGAAAACAGGTAATGGAGGATGAAACCGTTCTAGTACCATGTGAGTGAAATAGAGAAGAAATATAATGAATTTTGTGTTATGCACACATGGATATTTTTATTTAACGAAGTAAAGATATAATAATAAGGAACAAAATAAATATCTAATAATGGAAAATATTTTATAAGATATTTCCCTATCAAATCATATCATATTTCCCTATTTAATGTAATCAAATCATATCTCTAACACTCCCTCTGAAGCTGGAGCATATGTATTATGAGACAATCTTGTTACAAATGTCAGTAACACAAAATCTTTTGAGAGAATCATGTCAGCCAGTTTGTTGTTGGACTCGATAAGGTAAATAATGACAAATGATATCTTTAACACTTCCCTCAAGATAGAGGATATATATCATGAGTCAAGCCTGTTACACGTGTTAGAGGGCATGGCAATTGCTATTGAACAAAAACTGCTTGGAGACAGTAATGGTTGCAAGAGAGCAAAAATGCTGAGACGGCATAGTGGCTGCCAGGAAACAAAAACATCGACAGTGGCAGGTAGAGAAAGTTTGGCAATAAACAATACTTGCCAGAAAAACATTGGTGGTAAACACTACTCACCAGAAAACATTGGTCATAAACCGTACTCTCTAGAAAAACTAACGGTAAACATTAGTCGCTGCAAAATCATTGACGATAAACAATACTCGCTGAAAACGTCAGCAGTAAATAGTACTGGCCAGAAAAAGTCGGGGGTAGATTGTAACCCTACCTGGAATAATAAAAGTTCATCGGAAAGTTTTCAATGATGAACAATAATGTACGAGGTGAGAGTGTATTTGACATGAACAGTGGCATCAGGGAAAATAACAGAAACTGAGAAAGATACATAGTTTCAAACCATATGAGCAGTGGGCCCACTGGGAAAACACGAATTTGAATTTCCTTCTCGTTAGGCTCTAAATACCATGTTGAAATTATTAGTGACAAAACATGTCATGGAGGATGGTACCGCTATAGTATCATGTTGAGAAGAGACAAACCGAGAAGGAATATAATGAATATTATACTTATTTATAATGATGAAAAGATACAATAATAAGGAATAAAGTCAATATCTAATAATGGGAAATGTTTGGTAAGGATATCTCCATTGCAAGGGTTATACCCATTATCATAAGTCTATGACCTAGTCTCATAAGACCTCATCATTAAAGTATGTTGATATGACATAAAAATTAAGATTCTAGGTCTTAGATAAGACCCTGTATCATAAGAATAAAACACTATTTTGTTGTCTTGGAAACATCAACAACCAAAAAAAAACAGTTAATGTGGATCTAATAAGACTCTTCCATTGAAGTAAAAGTTGCAAGGAAGTCTTAAAAGAGATGTAGCACAATGAGACCCACAGAAAGTAAATTAAAACCTCAAATAATGACTATTGCAAAGGAGATAGATGACCCAAGATATTTCTCTATCAAATCATATCATACCTTGCTATTTAATGTAATCAAATCATATCTCTAAGAGTTACTTACAAAAGACATATCCACAATTTCCATAAATGCTGAAATAATGATAACTTCTCCCACTCAAAACCATAATGAATCTACCTGCATATAAGCTAAGCTTGAAATATCCCACCAAATCTATTGCGGAAAAAAAATAATAATCCATATACTTGGAAATCAAGCATGATGATATTTACAATATATGGAAACAAAATAGATTTCAATGTCTTGGAGAAAAGCATAAAACATACATTTTCAAGTCTCAATGTACCGCACAAGCAAGCTACAGCCCATTCAGATAATGCATTTGCCTCTTCCACCACGAGAGCAATATGTGCCTGAGATTAACAAACAACAATGAAGTATTGTATCTACAATAAATGTGACTATGAAACAAAATGCTTCTCATAATTCGAAAACATCAAATTTGAAGTGCAATGGAAGCATACTCTTCCACTAAAAAATTATGATGATAACATACATCAACTAATTCCAGACCAGTACTGTGGGTTTTCAAAACAACTGTTGAGCCAGCAAGACGTAGAAATGACTCAGCTGATCTCTTATATTCCAAGGGATGCAAGTGCTCCAAAGGATGAAATGTAAGTGATGAGCCCCTGGCTGGGTAACTTAAACGGTAATACTGACTTATAATTTGCAGTGGTCCATGGTTATTTTTCTGGGAAATTGATAAATTACCATCAGCTACAAAATATAGTAATGAATGGTGACTGAAAAGGCAAAAACAGATATAGGTGCTTGTCAAGCTACAAACCTTTGCCCATTCAAGAATATCATTTAAGTCATTTAAATCCTCTTGGCCAGAGAAAGATGCTTCTTCTGTCTCATTATCATCAACATCACTCCTAAAATTTCTGTCCTCACAAGGTGATCCTTGAAAACTGCATAAAAGGCAGAAGTCAGAATATCTGATTAAGATGAATAACCAAGAATAAAGGGACAATTATTTCATTGACAGAAATTGTCCAATATAAGATAACTTTGCACAAAAAATCACAAGAACAACATATTCAAAGCAAATACACAAATAAGAAAAGAGCACTCGAATCCCTATGCATGTTTGTCAAGGAGGTTCTACAAAGAAACATATGAACAAAACTGGGATTGTGACGGGCATTTCACTCCAACAGAAGAAAAACCACCAGAATTAAGATAGTATATTTCTTAACAGAACAACTAAGCCCCAGTCACATGAACCTGCAGGAAGATTCAGAGCTTTCATACTGGCAATAGCGCAGGAGGGGCAAAATAGCATTAGGTAAATGTTTGTCTTCCGACTGTTTGTTTGTAGAAAAGGCATCTCCATACTGATCATTATTTTCAGAATTTGTAGGGCCAGAATCTTCTTTGGTTGTTGTACTATCTGTTACAGGATTAGCAAGAAAACCATCATCATAATTGATTCTCTCCTTATATGTCTGCAGCTCCCCATCAACCATTAGGTGCTCTGGTTGACCATCATCCACAATGTTTTCAGGTGTAGACTTTACTGCTCTCAATGGAGAAATTCTTGGATTTCCACCAAGTCTATCTTCTAGTGGTCCATCACTCACCAAAGAACTCTCTGAGTAGCCCTCTGAATTTTCTTCCTTAAAGCTATTACCTTCATCATATTCTAAATTTAGATCTCCAACACTTCTTGTCAACCGCTCTAGCCTTTCTTGTGTGAAGATGCTACAAAGATATTAGCACAATGAAATGAGCAAAAATTAATATTTCTCGTAATGTTAGAAAGTAAACAATTTTAAGTATCATGCATAAATAAGAATACAATGTGTGAGCTCACACTATCAATAATTCAAATATTTCAGCCAAATACAGTTTAATAAACAGCATGTCAATCACATGAAAAAGGAAAAAAATATTTCATTCCAACTTCCACCCATATACTGAACCCTCCAAAAGAGTCAGAAATAATGTCAGGCATCCAAAAACTGATGCTAAAGGGAAGGAGCAAGAAAAACAACAAATAAAGCTCCCGAGTCTATAAGTTGAGTCAACATACACAACCAGATTTTTGCCACAACAAACTACATCGTAGCTCTTGGGAAGATTGTACTTTTTAATTACGACCAACCAATACATTATTTGTTTCACCTAATCTTTGGGTATGAATGAAGCAGACTTTTTTTTGTTTTTTTTTTCCTGCAGCAAACCATTTCAAGATGTGTATGAGTATGTGTGCATGTGTATTTGTGCATATTCTGCCCTAGTTGGCAAGTAAATATGCTGAAACTTTTTTAGATATCTTGTTATAAGAGCATAAACTGCCACCCTGTTTTTATAATGCTACTTTAATGAAATGTAAATATTCCTTTAACGTGTGTTTATCTTCATGTTAATATACTCAGTCGATCACCGTGACAACTCAACTTTGCAAATTATACCATATATGAAAGTACTACAGATTAACACTTGACATTTTTTTACTGTTTTGAGGCAGACAAGGAGTGCAAAAAAACCTTACTGCTTTACTGACCATCCTTCCAAAATTTAATAAATTAAGAGCATAAAGAAATTGCAAATATTTTCTACATCTAGGTTCCTTCTGCAGACTCTTAATTACAGATACCTACCTATTCAATACACCAAAGTGCAATTCAAAAGCTGGAAGCCTTGAAAGAATGCAGTAACATCTCTGAGTGGTTAGTATATGTCGTCTCAAAGACGAGTAAGATGGCTGCTTATCAGAAATCAGAGAAAGCAATCCAGAAGGCTTTTCCACTAGTTCTTCAACTAAGACACAACACCCATAAAGTGTTGAGTTGTCAGCACCCTTCGAAGTTAAAGAAACAAAGTAACATTGTGAGATAACTAATACAATTTCAACATAAAAAATAATCAAGGCATTGTTTGGTATGGTAGATTTGGAAAGGAAACAAAGGAAGTGATTCACATAAAGTACAGTCTAGCTTGATTGACAACAAGTTCCTTCAGGAACTACTTGATCCTAGCCTCCTAGGAATTATCCTAGATTACTTTTTGGCATGCACTTTGGCGTACCTCCTCACTCAAGGTCTTAGACCTCAAATTCACATCAAGAAAAAAAGGCTCTAGTCCAAACATATCAATCATATCATTTCCTTTCTTTCCAAATCCACTCCACTAAACAGTGCATGCATTGTTGTAGACATTTAGTAGTCAGGACTGGCAAAGGTAAAGCTTGTTTTTGCATCATATAATGAGGTGGACATCATAACCATCATTTGAATGAATATCAAAGGGATTAAGTCCAAAACTACTTCTGAAGTATCCAAGCTAAAAAGGCTCCAGCAATATAATACAGTAATAAGGAGAGATCCATCCAGAAAAAAAAAATGGAAATATATGCAAAGAGTACATTCCCTCATGTAGTTTTAGAATATAATGTAAAAAATTTGCATGAATTCAAAATCATCCCTGGAATACTTTTTGTCATGAAAAATGGCAAAAGCTGCCATAATGTCGAAAAGAAGAATATGTAACAAAAGTAACAATAAGATTGCTATAGGTACCTGTAACCTGAATACAAATGACAAATCCCTTTGTTTAAGGTGTTCCTGCAATGTACAAATAGACCTTAGTTACCATTATTTATCGACTTGCATATTCAAGATAAGGCATCAAATAAGTAGGGAATGTTTGTAGGCTTTTGCCCAAGGCATTCTGGCTTCTCCGAGTTATTTTAATTTTTTTCTATTCTATCTGTTATTCATATTGTTTCTACCACAGTAATTCTCTATAAAGTATACATTTCGCTTTAATCCTAGTATAAATACATGATCTATCCGGTTCTACCATATAACCTCGACTTTGTCAAATAAGAAGGTTGACAACACTTTGGAGTAAAGAAAAATTTGCTTGCCATCCGTTCACATGGAAAGTTACAGGACTGCAGAAGACAGCCTTTACTGAACTAAAGCATAAATTACTCAAAACCCTGAATCTGAAACATGTATCAACAAACAAAGGAAATACAAAAAATTCAGAAAAAACTATATTAGGGAAACAATATGATAACTTCATGCAAACATGAAACATCTTCCAGAAAGAAACATTATGCTAGAACAAATGCCCCAAAGTGTCCAAGTTTCCATCACTGTCTATTTATTTACCAGATCAAGGAAAATTGAAGTTGCTTGTACAAGACAACCAGATTAACAAAGATGGGTAAGCCAATTTGGATGGAATGTTACTATTCGAATTTGGTACAGGGCCTTGTCTAAAAGTGAGGGACTGTGTGTATCCGTGGGCTAAGCTTAAGCAGCCTATATTTCCAGAAATGCTTCAATACTTTCAACTCATGGCCATCTTAAGTCTATACCCTTTAAGTTGATTCTACCCACCAATGTATGCGAGACTTGTTTCCAACACTCCCCCTAAAAGTACAATTGACTTGGGCCAGTGTTAATTTGTCTTTTTCAGCCCTGGCTTTGTAATTCAAGCTTGGACCTCAAAAGGATCATAGGTCTTGCTTTCATTTATTATCAGTTTATGCTAATGTTCCTGAACTTTAGAGGCCTCAGTCTATTTCATTTTTTCCCTCTTTTCTAGGGGGGACATTCTTTTGGTCTCACCCATACTTATTCCGGGACTTCTAATTTTTCTTGGCTAGTCTCTTTGCTTTTGGGGTTTAAATTTTCTCTTGGATATGGGTTTCAAACCATATTAGAATTTGCAGGAAATCTCTTGTTCAAGAGTGAAAGAGTATGTATTGGTGGGTTTACTTATAATGACCTTTTCTCTAAAAATACTCTGACATATTGGTTTCGGTAAATAATTAGTTAATCACTGAAGAACGGAAGGAAGATATAATCAAATATTAATCAAATATTAAATTTCAAAAATAATTTTCATAAATAAATATTTATCAAACCTTTAACATTGCAATAAAAAAATACCTGCCCAAAAAGAATTTCATTCAACTCACTCATGGAAGGGGTTCTCTCAACAGCACCGACCTGAAATTACATCCAACAAAAATTAGAACCAGACTAAAAGCTCCACTGAACTTGTTCACATATATGTAAATAAATAAATGAAAGACAGAAAAATAGATGCCTGACCGTAGATGATTCACTATGCAAAGAATTTAAATACAAGCAATATTGTCACCATTGATCACTTCAATTTTTCAGTTGCTATGCTTTATCAATATATTACACAACCCAATGATGTTCCCATACTCACCCTAGCCCCACCCTACCCATTGCCACTTATGTCTTATGCTAAATTCCCAAGCAAGTAAAAGATGGAATCTCCAATATCATTATCACACCGCAGTCTTGCAGATGGGGCCAGTGCCAATGAAGCTACAACAAGCTCATTGACATCTCTCTTTTTTTCCCTCAATTCCAGGGAAAAAAATTCAATTCTTCAGGTCATTTATGTTTTCATCTACCTATAGATTTCCTAATTAATAATAAAGATAATATTTTGATATAGAAAATGAAGGCAGAAAAGATTGAAGTTCATTAAGCATACACCTACCTCTAAGCCTCCCGGGAAGCAGAAAGAAAGAAGGTCTTTACATTTAAGAGGCAGCTGTTTTTCTGGAGGGTAAACAAATAAGACCTGAAAAAATTGAATACTGTTCCTGATCAATATATATTTGAAAACAAAACAAATACTACAGACAGTAAAAAATTAAGTTCTAACTTAAATGGTAATACAATTAGCATTAGTACTTGTACCATTTGGTAATAAGAATAATAATTATAAAATTTCAGTATCTGCTGATCACAACCTGAGGTTCAATGTTGGGTTCTACACAAGATTGACTCTGATAACCAAGTGCACTTCTCAATTTAGCAGAGCCTTCAAACTTCCTATCCACATATCGCCTTTGCAGTGCCTGAACATCACAATTAGGATGAAGTCCGACAATCACCATGCTCTCAAATAGTCGTGAGGGCTCCTTCCAAGTCTTATGGTCCTGAGCTCAGATAAGATGGAGTGTATGAGAAATATCAAGGGACAGTATAGTTCATGAGATATGCCCTAAGGCAAGAAGAAAACATATAGATCCTAAAGGCCGATAATGGCATGCAAAGTGAGGTGCTGAAAGTTTAATAAGCAATGGATGCAAGGGCTGAACTTCCAATGAAGAAGACCATTCTATACCAAGTGTTTCATGATGCTACAATAACAAGCAACTTAATCTTTCTTCGTACTTTATACACGGAGGAAAGAAGGAACACATAAATATGGTACATTGAAGTCAAACATTGTACCATACCATATACTGCAACTGAAAGTTTGCAGCCCATTGACGCTTCAGACTAGTCAGGATTTCAGGATTGTAGTTTGTGTTTTCAACATCAGGAGGGTGTGAAAAGCCTTTTAACATTCGAGCAACTTGATACTGAAGCCTTTGAAGTTGGCTACCACTATGATCATCTTTCGATGACATCGGAGAGTTAACAGCAGCAGCAACGGCCCTAGCCACGTCCTCTTTTGTCTGCATAAAAAATGAAGCACCCCAACTAGGACTAGCTGACCCTTCTTCCTTAGATATTCCAGTCATCTGTGCCTTCATGAACATGACATTCAATGACACAAATAAACAAGAGTTTCATGCAAGCAACATGAAGTCAAATAAAGCATCTTTCAAACCTAGAGCTACATTAAATCTAAATGCATTCTGAATGATGAAAATAGTGGAGCATGATTAGAGCTAAGAACAATTATACTGATAATCAAGCCACCAAAAGCTGAAACTTTTGAGCACCGACTATAATATGCTAACTCACAAGGCATCAGGTAGTAAAAGTAAAACTTCAATGTAACTTGCTATTCATGTCAATTGCTAGTCTTGTTGGATCAACCGATGGAGATTTCGCCACCAGGTGTCATAGGTTGGGACGTTAAGTCAATCAAACACTAAGGGGGGGACACTCACCAAATAAAGCCAACAACTCTTAAAAGGCTTACATAACTGATTAAAATGTGATGTTAGCAACCTATTTTATTGCTAGTAACTATACCAACCAACTAAACATACGAGAGCAAACAAGCAAACAAACAAAGAAGCTTATACCGGGTCCACAACAAATCGTGTCAAGTCCCATTTTTCCCATGTCTCCCATACAAGCAAAAGCTTCCGCAGAACAAAGAAGCCCAAGGAACATCAACACATACTAATGCTATCCAAATACCCATAACTCCCTATTTCAATTTTCATGTTCTGTTCGGCCTATCACACTAACTGAGAAACAAAAAGATTAGATAGTAATCAGGACGCGCCAATTGAACAAGACCAACACAGCCAAAACAATAACAGAAAAGAAAAAAAAACACCTAATCGAATAAAAGCTCGCCGTACAACTCATTAACACAATCCCCCAACAACAAAAATAGAAGAAAGCAGGAAAAAAAATTGGCAAAGAAGAAAAGGAAAATTGACCTCGAAATAGCAGAGGAAAAGAGGAAGGTGAAAAGTAGAGAATTGGGGCGGCCGTTATCGAAGGTAATAAATTGATGAAGTAGTTGTGGTAGTGATGGGTTGCAGGGAGAAAAAAGTATATATTTTTATAAATTATATGGGATTTGGAGGTGATGGGTGGAACATAGAGAAGAAGAAAAAGGGAATAAAAAAATGGGGAAAATTGAGAAATGATAAAAGGGTGGAACGAAGGGACAGACAAGTTGTGAAAGTGATGACAGAGGAAGAAGAGAAGAGGAGAAGGTCAGTTTCTTATTTTGCACGCCTCTGTTTGGTATTAGCCGCTTCTGCTTCTTCTGCTTCTTCTGCTGCTTGTGTTACTGCCACCCTTCACTCTGCAACACTTCCATACAAGATTCTCTTTGGTTCCTAACAACCCCATCTAATCAATGCATCTTCTTCTCTCACCTTTCCTCTTCTAAACGAATATCATAACTTTTTCCATTTTTATCTATGCTTATTTAATACTTTTATTTCTTTTCTCACTCATAAATACTCTATCTTCCCACACCTATTCACCATGTTTTGTAAAGAAAACCTATTCACAAATATATGGAAAAAAAAAACAAATGGAAAATACTTGCTATTGTTATCATAAGAAATTAATTTCTTTTTACAATAAATAATTTTTAAAAAATTAATATAAAGTACAAATTAGTTTCTAAAGTTTAGAGTTTAATAACAGATTTATCATTATAAATTTATATTTGAAATTACAAATTAATTATAAAATTATCCTATAAAAACATTTACATTACACTTTACACTATGTAGGATATTTACAAACAAAATAATAGACAAAACTTAAATATGGGTGTTATTGGTTTTTTAGTCAAAATTACACAATGAAGCATATTGAAGTAAAATAAAATATAATGCCTATGAAACATAATTTCTTACGAAGTTAACAACTTTTAATATTACAATAGTTATTTTATAACGTCTCATATTACTCTTAAAACGTTATAAATGAATTAAAAATTTAAACAACTTACTATAACTTCTAAACATTCTTGGTAAAATGTTTATTTTATCTTCTGAAGTTACAAAGTAGAGAATAACAGTTCTAAATTAGCTAACAATGATGTTAGGAGTCATTGTAAAAGTAAAAGGCATATCTCAATTGTTTCCGTTAAAATCAACTAAAGTATAACGTTCTCATTAATTGCTTAGGGAAAAAACTGATTTAAGCATGTTTACAAATATATAATCAACTCAAAAATAATTATTTTAATATAATAAATATTTAGGTTTCATTAATTTTTATTCTAAAAATACCTAATTAGCATTTACTTATAATTTATTAACCTGCAGTTAACTATTCTATTTTTTATTGGATTTTATGGGAAAATCGAAACTTTGAAAAGAAAATGGTAAATGTGAACACTTTTTTCAACTTAAGCAATCTTTCCATATAAAAAGTAGCACCAGCATGGTTGTGCGGCAATTGCATCTTGACCAGTATTTCATGTGACAAAAAGTGGACCCAACAACGTGTGATGTGTTTGTTTAAGACTGAAAAAATAGTTTTCTAACTACTTACTTTGAGTAGCTTCTGAAAATAATCAATTTCTAAAATAAAAGTGCTTTTTAATAATAATTACCAAACAAAAATCATTTCTGTTTTTTTATAAAAATCTCTAAAATTATGCCCTTATAGAAAAATAGTTTTATGTAAAAAGAACCTTGAACCAATAATATGATGATTGCAACCACAAGCAAAAGGACGACGCCGTTTGTGAAAATGCAGCACTATGAAAGGTGGACAAAATTGATAATGGTGTTTGGTGAAATGAAAAATCTGAGAAAAAAATTCACAAACTTATTCTTATATTTTGATTGAAAGTGGTATTATAGTATTTTATATGGATTTGGACTCTCTAATCAATCTCTTATCCAAAATATGAGACTCAAGTTATATAGAAAAATTGTCATATTATCTCTAACTCAAAATTTTAAAAATCTACAAAATAATAGATTTGTAAAAAAAAAAAATTATTTTTATTTTTATATAATTTTTAAATTTAAATTTCGGATAACTAAAATTAATCATGATTCTAATATTATTGTTAAATATTTTTTTTAAAAATCAATATTAATAAAGTATCAATCAAATATATCACATATTATAACATCACTTTTAATCCAAACTTTTAAAAGGATAAATTTATGATTTTATTTTCTTATATTTATTACTGTATTTTCTATTAAGACTTTGACTATGAATTCATTACATTTCTATTGAATGAAAAAAATTTATTTATTTAATCATAATTGTGACACCTAAAAAGCGCTAAAAACAAAAGAGGGAAATTAAAGGTAGTTGCAAATGGGTGGTTAATGTTAGTGAATGCGAAGACTTTGGTTGTTTTCCCCAACCAGACAATGTTACGGTCAAACGTGAGCAAATAAATGTCTCATTTTCTTTCTCTTTATTCAATTTTAGCAAAGGATGTTTCTCACATTCATTATTGTAAATTAACAAGGACCAAAATTATTTTCTTCATTTCAAGCTTGCATTGTTGTTGTAATCTTAATGGGTGAAAAGCAAAGTCCAGTTTAGTTAGGATTAGGAATAAAAAAGATGAATGGGTTGAATATGATGAAAGTGACCAAACTAGGTTGGACTTTTCTTTGCAGTGGTGTGCAGTGGTGATGTTGGTGGTGGGCCCCATGGGGATTATCTTCCTCCATGGATGATGGCAAACATAATTGCATGATCTGACAAGCAAATGTTAGGAAAACCTTCACTTTCCATTGTACTTTACTGTGCCTCCTGAACATCCTGTTTTTTAAGCCTCTTCACTGTGTTTGGTTGAAATAAAAGGAAGAAAAGGGAAAGATTTTTATACAATCTGGTTCGGGAAGACAAATTAAAGGTTAAAAGTGAAAGGGAATTTTCTTTGATTCCAAAATTTAAAGGAAAAAGAAGAAGTTAAATTTTAGTTTTATCATCTTTCAATTTAAAAGTAGTAGGAGAGTAATACATTAAATTTATTAAAAGGTTTTATATGTTTTTTACTGTATTGAAATTGGTTTTTATTTTTAATCTGAATTTTAGATCTCATATACATATATGTATATAGTAAAGAAATTAATAGATTCAGTTCTTATAAGTAACAAAGGAATTTCATGTTAATTTATCAGTCACGTGAATGTTATAATATTTTCTAAAAAAAATTGTAAAATAAAAACTAATTTTATATATCAAATAATTAGTTAAATAATTAGTTAGTATATTAATTAAATTAAATACAACTTTATAAACTAAAAAATATTGATATTTAAAATATTTTCTATTATTAATAAAAATTTATAAAATAGTTTTAAAATTGGTATCTAACCATTAGCTACTAAATTTTTATCTACAAATTACTTATATTCTAAATTAGTCTCTATTAGTTCTTTAGAGTCTAATTTAAAATTTAAAATATTAGTACCTAAAACTTTGGTAGCTAATCTAGATATCAATTTAGAAACTATTTTATAAATTTTTATTGATAATAGAAACCACTCTACATACCAATAATTTTTTAGTGTCTAAAATAATATATAATTTAATTAATATATAGTGACTAATTATTTTTTGTCTATAAATTTAGTTGTTATTTAATGGTTTTCTCGTAGTGATTATAATACAATCCACAATTGGATATATGTTTATCACGTAAAAAAATGACAATGACTCATTTCAATAGTTTTCTTACTACAAATACCTAGAAGATCTAAAGTTTGGAATAAGAATAAAAACAAATTTCGAAGTATAGAAAAAAAAATATTTAACTCATTTATGAAACTACTAGTGGAAACAAAGGCGTTGTTGCGCCTGTGTATCCACATTTTCCTCTTCTGCTCAACTTCTATGATGATAGAAATTTAACATACATAAATAATTTTAGATGAGTAGAAATTGAAAAACAAAAAATAATTTGTAAAAGAAAAAATATGAATTGATTAATCAACCTCTTTCTTCTTCTCCTCTAGTTTGAGTTTTTGTTCTTCTTCAAGTTTTTTCTCTTCTTCCATTGGTGGTTTTGGGATCGAAGAGTGTGATGACGTTTACGTAAAGTTAGGATTCACGTGATGATAAATTCAAAAGAATAATGGTTTTAACAAAAAATGGAGTTGTTTGAAATGGAGTGGAGAGAGTGATTAGAAATAAAGATTATTTTATTTTATATGTAAGATTTGGTGTGGGAACCGAATGAGGGTATGCTCTTTTTCTTTATGTTTTTGCCTTAAAATGAGAAATTAAAGGAAGAATGATAAGTTAATTTGCATACAAAAACTATCTCTTAACATTAATTAAAAAATAATTTTATTTTTTAAATAATTCATATGAAATGACAAAATACTTCATTGTACTAATAAAATGAGATATATTAAATAAGTGTAGAATCAGAAAATATTTATGTAAAAAAAAAAATTATAATGAGAAATCTATATATATAAATGTTACCTTTAGAATTGCTTTACGTTTTTATGACAAATTTAACTTTTTTTACAATATGTTTACGAAACTCGATTGTTTACTAAATATATTTGATCTTACTAATTAAAGAAAATATTAGTCATTGTGTTAAAGCATTTTTCCAAATTGTTTTCCATATTAAAGTTGTTTTAAAATTATACACATTATTAAACTTTTAATAGACAATTAATTAAAAGTGGTCTATCCTTTTCTATGATCTGAATTTCGTATTCTTTCAAGTATTTTGTTTTAACTTTTATATCAAAATGATATTTCAATTGTAAAAGAGCTTTTAATTTAAAGTTGAATAGACATCTATGACGAATATAATCATTTATATACTTGCAATTAAATAAAAATATCTTTTGAGTGGTTTTTAAAATGATTGTTATAAAAATAATAAATTTATCCTATGTGAAATTTATAATTAGATAACAATATATATTTATGATGTATTTTTTATTTTTTAAAATTATAGGCAACCTTATTTTAGTATTATTATAAAAATGTTCAAATATCTTTTTAATTCTCTAAATTAGAAGTTCTTTTGTTCATCAATTAAAAGTTTTTTATTTTATGGTCTTTTAATTTTGTTATATGTTAATATTTGTGCATTGGGCATGGAAGTGAAGTTTATGATGTTACGAATGATGATATAATTGGTCTATTACATGTGAATTTATGTGAGAAACTGAAAAAATATAAATATAAGAGAGATAATTGAATTATGTTTTAGTTAAATTAAATAAAAATTGTAAATATTGCTTGATAAGAAATGTTAGACGGTAGTTTTACAAGTGATTAAACTATAGTGCTTGCATTTAATAGATTTCAAGAAATGTAATTTGGAAAACTTTCACTAAAATATTTGAGTAAGATGTTGTGAATCCGTTTCCTTATATCTAAGGTTAAGGTTAGTGTGGATGAAAATAACATATAATGTAAAAGAAATAAAGAAGAGAGAAATACACATAATGTTTTATATTAACAAGCTACATTAAGTTCTCAATCAACCGATTGAGTTTCACCGGTCAGACTAATATTGTGAAATACACTTCAAGTATTATTTGGGCTTGTAGTCATTTTTAGCTAATTTCTTGAGTATTATTTTCATAAGTCACTCATATCTTAACTTGTTATTTCCCAAGCCACTTATGACTCAACGAGTATTCTTTCATATTGCAAACACTCTTGGTTGACCTGTTACAGAGTATTTTTCCAAGTCATTCTTAACTCAACCAACTATTCTTTCAAATTGTAGCTGCTTCTAACTAATCTTGTTAAAAAATATTCTTTCTCAAGCCACTTCAAGCTCGACCAAGTATTATTTTGGATCACATTCACTCTTAGCTGGCCCATCAAAGAGTATTTTGTCCCAAACCACACTTAGCTAAATGAGTATTCCTTGAGTTCATAGTCACTCTTGGATACCCCCTTGAGTGTTATTTGTGAAATAGTTACTTTTGACTTAGCTAGGGAGCTTGAGTGTTTGTATGATCAACAAATCATTGGGTTTGCATACTAGGGAGTGTTTGTGTCTCATGACGACACAAGTTTTGGGTGTTCTCTCCTAGTACAAATAATTGATTTAGCTTTCTAGATAGGAATTGCGTGTTTAGACGGATACAAGGCTTAAGCGCTTTATCCTGGTTTATTGTATGAAAATTGTCTTCTTCTTTAAGCTTTGTAGGATTCACAAATTTGAAAGAGTTTCTGCTTTATGCACGAGGATTTCTCTTTCTTCTTTTTGATAACTTTAACAACGCTCAACATCTAAGCAACATTTTTTGCATAATGTATCTTTAGTTTTATTTTCTTATTATTGTTGAAAGACTTTATATAAGTGTTGGAAGGTAAGCGGTAAGCAACTTTAGCTTTCATGTATGTCATTTTTTTTGTGTCTAACGAGCTTGAATATGAGAGTTGCATTAAATACACCTCATGTAACTTTAAGTGTTCTTCTATTATTTCAACATCCTTGATCGCAAGCAATGTTCATCTCCTTAAGTAGTGTATCCTTTTGCACCAACTTATGATAAAAGTGCACATCATACATGACATATAGTTGAGCCAAAGTTGAAATGTTTTTTGTGTTAGAAAGTTGTTGAAGAAAACAACTCTACCTCGTGCTCCAAGAGGTCTTGTTTTTTACTTGTACCTGAACTTGAACTCATCTCTTTGGTCAGGCGTAAGCAACAGACATTTCCTACAATATAGCATAAGTGTACAAATGTTTGAGTAATACAATGTTAACTTAAGTTGTGTGTGTATTGTGTGTGCATCAATTATTCTTATTAGACATAAGAAAGACTGCACAATGTTATTTTGTCTATCAAACGAAACACTATCTTTAACACAATTTATTATTGAAACAAATCGCCTTACAAATGATGCATTATCAATGTTTTATGTTATGTGATTTTTAGAACTTATCCAAAATTATAAGGTGTTAGACTTTTATTCTAACAATTTAATTTAATGACATAACTTTTTTAACATTTATTAAATGTTTAAAAATAGATTTAGTCTTCCGAATCGAGTACACTGCTCTTTATAATCCAAATATTAAAAAATCTCATTTTTAAGTAGAAAGAATTTGTTTGAATATTAGTTATAGTTTTTGGTATACTAGTAAGCACTTGATCCAATCATTGGTATCAGAGTCATGTCACGAGTTTAATTTACAATGGGACAATTGGAGGAGATTGTTGTTGGTTGCATCAATTGTCTAGTGACAAAGGTCAAACAAGCCAAGTTATAGTTGAATAGTTCTACAATCGAATAATGATGTTTGGGTTGTTGTGCTCTTACGTAAAAAGTGTTATACTCTAACCATCTATTTTCCTATTTATCTTTTTTAAGCATCTAATATTTCAAAGATTTTTTCAACTCTTAAACTTGTGTATATTTGGAATGGTAAATCATCCACCTATCTTGTCCCTTTCTATTCATAATGTTGCATTTCTTCCATCATTTTGTCATTCCATTTCTTGCTTTTATTTTGTGTGCTTGCTAAGTTTCCATCTCTTATCTCCTCCCACCCAAAACTAGACAAGACACACCAAAATATCAAGAGAAACATTTGGCCAAATCCACCTACATCATAATTCTTCAAAGAAACCATCCTCCACGACCAAACCTAGCTTGTGACCTTTCACATTTTGGCCAAGTTAATTGAAATGTTGATTGAATAATGTAAGTAGTAGCTACGGATACTTGTATAGTAAGAGAGAACTAAGTCGAAAAATGAGAGAGTTATCAGCATATACGTATAAATATAAATATATATGTGGTTCCAACTCACTAAGCTTGAGTGAGAAAACACTTTCGTATACTAAGTTACTTACACTACTCAAGATAGATTTTGACCAGTGTGGTAGTTGCAGAATGTGCTAACTACACTCTCCATGAGAGCACTCTATGGATGCATATAATCATAACTAGAAAAGCATGTGTAGATTTTGATTATTTTCACAACAAAATTGTGTGTATCTTCATCGAGACCATCTCGATCAAGATGATTAACCAAATATCTCTCAAATGACATGGTCGATAGGATTTCATTGATCCAACAAACATTTCTTAATATATCATGATTAAGGTAATTATAATACAAAATGTTACTTTAATCTCGAGGTTAATCTGACATATTTTAATTTATGTTCAATATCAGATTCTCATCTTATACACCAACTAAAATAAAAATACATTAAACAATATTTATTAGTTTCACCTACTTTATCTTCAATTATAATTTATACATCAGTTTATCTTTTTACAGATATCCTATCCTCAATTAAAGATAAAAAATCTTACGACATTACTAATTAAGATTAGCGTAACGGGACGAGATAGAGAAACTTTCCTACCTTTTTGTAAGAACATTATATCTAATTAAAGGATTAGTGGCATGTATGCAGCAAAGGTTGAGTTTAGATGAGAACCTGTTATTTTAACCAAATCAATAAGATGATGGGAACATCATTTTAGTTTAACCTCGTCATCATCGAAATCGCACCCGTCCGTACAAATATTGCAAAGATTAGTTAAAAATTACATTCATATTTTATATATGTTTTCTAAAATCAACCAGCAAAAACAAACATGGTTTTCTAAAAATAATATTTAAAGAACGGAGAGTGATTTTTCCTAAATGAAAATAAATTCACATTTTTATAAGTAAAACAACTAGCAAACTTCTAAAATATTGTACATTCATCCTTAAATTTTCAAATAAATAAAATAAAAAATTGATTAAAATAAGTAAAAAATTATGTAACACACCCTGTATCATTTACTCCAAGCGTAGGAATTTAAATTCATTAACTATTAAATATTTACATATAAATTAAAATAAAGTTACTCAATAAATTATTAAATAATAAAAAGTGACTAATGCACATAATCTCCATCAAAACTCTGTAGTTAAACCTATTTGGACCATGATAATACAAAGATGGATAACCTCTTAGAAAGTATTCGTGTTGATTTTTTTAAAAAAATAACAAAAAAACTATGATATTGAAATTATGTATATATAATGATTCATCTCCTTTAACCTACATAATTTTCTTCTCATTTACCAACTATAAATAATCATAAAAAATATTACTTAACAATTGAGTTGATATATAATATAATTATAATCATCACAAAATTAATAAAAAAAACTCTATTTAAACCAACCAAAAACTAATTTTAAATAAAAAATATAAAATAAATAGTAATATATGTATATCTTTTGAAATATTTATATTAAACATAACTTACTAGAAATCATTTGATTTGTTATAAACATCTTAAATTTATAAATTTTAATTTTATTGGTCGTGATGAATTCGTTAAATAACAATGTTATGTTTTGGTGGTGCAAACATTATTTTTAATTTCTCTCCACATGATATATTAATCTATATTATAATTTTAAGAATAATTTAATTTCATAAAATCACATTTGCATCCATTTATATATAATAGTCTGGTTATATATCCAATACACTCTTTCATACTAAAGACATTGAACATGAAAATAGAGGGAATCTAATAATAGTGGTACAATAGACCCAATAAACTTGAGTATAATAAGTTTGAATGACTCTAGTACAATATTAAAAAATAAATAAATAAAATAATTTATTAAATTAAGATAAATTTTACAATTAAGAGAGACTATATATGATACTGGTGTACTAACAAATTGAACGAATATAATATCTAATTATATTTTATCTATATAAATATTTTTTTCCATGTTACATGCTTAATCCTTTGAATAAATAATCGCATCATTATGTAATCTCAAATAAGTGATCCTAAACTATTAAAATCAATATATTATAAATTCAAGCATAATTATCATATTCTTGCATATCACATGAATAATCATTTTTAATAGATCCAAAATCATACAAATCAATTGAGTATGCAAATGTAAAGAGAGTAAATTCAATGAGCAACATAAAATTCGTTGAACATGTTTAATAAATTATAATTTTTTCTCATTAATCTTGGATTGAAATTAATTAAGTGAATTTAGTAGATCATGAATAACAAAACAGATCAACCTAATCTGTCATTATTGACTATTCAAAAACAGGACAAGCAAGTTAGATGTGATTAAAATTCTAATCTACCGAATTTATTTTATAATTTTTATTTTATTTTAATATAGATGAATTAGATTCCATAACATCTTATATAACTTTTACAATAAAACTCGATAACTTTTTAGATACAATGATTCAAGATTTATTGAAAGTATATTTTGTGAGAACTTGGTCTAAATAGCCAATACCTATTCTTTTCTCTTATAAATGTTTCCCCTTTTCTGCTTCTTCTCTATTTTATTTTCTACATCCATTTTATTTATTTTTTATCTCTAACATTCATCATTGAACAATTTTTTTTTAGTGATGGGTTAATAATATACAAAATTATTGACAGTGGTTCAAAGTCAAACTAACAAAATAATCAAAAGTTTATCATTATCATGTTTTTACTTTTATTTTGTTTCGTTATAAATTATAATACCTATTTTGAACGGAAGTATTTTTAAGAATTATTATTTAATGGAAGAGATTTTAGGGAAAAAGCTAATGAACGTTTTTTAGGAATAATATTATACTCTCTTAATCTATCATTTTATATTATTTCAACATTTTAAAAAAGATATAAAAATTATAATTTTGTATCATAAATTTAAAATATATTATAAAAGATATAACTTTCTATCATAAATTTAAAATATAAAATTTTTATCGTCACATTATTCTAATTACGAATTTAAGTTAGAATATATTTATATTATAAAATATTTTCTTTTTAAAAATTAGTTACATAAATGAACATTTATTATCTACTTTGTTTAACTTATAAAAACATATTTGTTTACGCATTTAATAGTATGTTTATGTTTACTCTATACAATATAGGTTTAGTAACATTTTTAGTCCTGATATTTTTTCTAAATATTCAATTTATTAAGTTTTTTTACTCTACGTAGTGTTTAATTTTACTAAAATGACTTAATGTAATTTTTTACATTGAGGTTTACTATTATACCACCACACCAAATCACTTATTAATAATATTGTTAAATTTATTATAATTATTATAATAATAATAATCAGCTGGTATAAGATCTAGACAGTACCTCCTTTTACCGGCTTCTTGTTCTTCTGTCGCAATATATTGATAAGAACTTTATTCTTGTATTATATAACCATGCTTATAGTGAGTTATTTAGTTTATAAACTATATTTAATATATATGGATTAAAACAATTATAGCGTGTTATTATATTTATAATATATTATTGTCGTGTATCTCTTTATTTTATTTTAATATATTGAATCTATTCGATCAGTCAATACCGATTAATTCCGATCAATACAATTAAAATTACAATAATAATAATTATTACTATTTTTTCAATTATGCTTAAAATATTATTCTGCTCAACAATATTTGAAGTAAATACATATGATGTATATTACTCTCCCATAGTATTGATTGAGGTTAGATTTAAGAATTAATTAAAGAAAATTGACTACGTTAAGTTGTTTTAATAAAATTGGGAACAAGATAGACTGAGTGATATTAAACTTATATATTATACTACTGAAAGGTCATTTTGTAGTTTTTGAATTAACCTTTCTTTTTGTCTTCTCTCTTTGAAGGAAACTTACTCACTTTCTTTTTTAAGTTTCGCATTTTTAAAAAAACATTCTTCTTATTTAACTGTAATTTTTAAAAAATTTAAAAAATATTAATTATTCTTTTAATATTTTTATTCATACTTTTCATATATATATATATATGTGAGAGATATTAAAATAAAAAATATTATAAATAGTTTATTAAAATCGAGAAAAATTATTGTACTTTTTTATAATAACCTTTAAACGATATTTAAGAAGTAAGAGAGAAAGTAAAAAGATGAAAGTTTTAAATTTTAACTAAAAAATTTAGAATACATTAGACCCATATTTCAAAATTTATGTGTAACCTTTCTAAATTATTAAGGAATGTTACTTCTTCTGTCACTTTACAGTATGATTTACGGTTTAGGATTTTGTACAATTTAATGTCATATTTCATGTATTCCATAATTTCAAATGCACTTCCATTTATTATATTTTAAAATAACTGTTTTACTCTTTGTAAATGTGACTTTTGAATTTTTTTTTCTGAAAATCTTTCAAAACAAATTTTCTAGATTTTTTCGAACATGATTTCTCGAACATAATTATTAGATTAAATTTTTTAGAAGAAGTTTTTCACAATGAAATGCAAAATAAACTTTTCATAAAAAAATTTCTAGAATAATTTTTCTGGAATATATTAAATATTTTTGAGAATAAAGTTTTTGCAACAGAACTTCCAGAACAAACGAAATGTATTTTGACACAGTTTTTGGAATAAATTTTCGACTAAACGTACCATTTTACTGTCTCTCTCTTCATCTTCTTTCTCCAAAAAGTGAAGCCATTATGATGACGCCGTTGTGATGGCAGCAACAACGGTGACATGAAGCAAAAGGAAAGTACTTTGGTCTTTTTGCTCATAGAGGGTGTAGTTAGTAATAGTGGGGTGCAAGAAAAATACCTAAATTAAAGCATGAGACCAAAAATAAATAGATTTTTTTTTCTATAACCCTATTATTACTAACTACACCTTATATTAATAGAATAATAGTAAAGTACACTTCTCTTACACCACCATGCCACCGCTGCAGATGAAGAATAAGAAAGAATGCTTCGAACTATGGGGGTGCGCCAAAACATTATTGGGGTGCAAGAAGAAAAAGGCTAAATTGAATTTAGTACATTTCGCACTTGGTAAATGCTACCTGCACCATATCAATTTCAACATGTACCCAACCTGATATTCAAAATGACAAAAATGTCCTTAAAAATTGACGAAAATAACTTTAAAAAAAAGAAGGGTGTAAATAAAAATTACTTTTGGATACTTTTATCTGGAAATATTTTGGATTTAGATATCCATAACATATTTTTGAATTCCGGAAATATTTATCCGTAATGCATTTTTAATTTTATGTTTTGAATTTTTTTAAATCCAGAATAAAAGTAATTTTGGAAATTTCAGAAAAGGATAGGGTGCAGGTTAGAATTGATATGTTACAGTAAGAAATTGCCTTCACACTTTTTGGGTCCATGAGTTGTTGAGCCCACACTGGTAATTGAAGCCCAACTCAATATAATTATTCTTAATATTATTTTTTAGTTGCAATATTTAAAAGTTGAAATGGAATCTATCCTAAACTGAAAAAGTGAAGATTCTCATTCAAAATGTAATAATTCAACCAAAATTTTCACAATCGGATTAGATTGTTTGGTCCCATTGAATCATCTTTAGTCTGATTCAATTGAGAGGCTAAATTGGTAGTGCACAAAGTTCATAAAATTTATTTAATAAATTATATATTTTCTTTAAAAAAATAAAAAATTAGTACTTGTACATATAAATTTATTATTGTTAATAAATATTAACGTATATTATTGAAATTTCAATTTAATATGATATAGAAAATTTATTATAAACATATATATTATTTAAAGGTTAAGAATCTATAAATTTCTTATTTATTTTAGATAGTCAAACATCATGAAATTATGATATTATATATTTTAATATTATTTTGTACTTTTAGTCATCAACAATATTTTTATTAATATCCAATTTGACCTTAATTAAATCATTAAATTTTAAAGTAGTAATTTGACTAATTCAGGAATCAGTCCAATTTTAAAAACATTGAATTCAACCATCGTGGAATCGATATTAATAATATTATTATTCTAACTAAATAATATTAAAAATAATATAATAATTTCATAATTTTATGGTGGTAAAAACTATAATAAAACATACATTTATAAGTTTTTAATGTTTAAAATCTTTATAAAAATTAAGATTAAAATATGCTATTATATTTAAAGTAAAATTTTAATAATATTTATCCATATTTATTATTAATATTAACAAAACACACAGGCATGAACATGTCTATCCTCATTTTTTATTTTTTAAAAAATAATATATGTTTTTTTTATTAAATATTTTAGTTAGAAAGATTAAAAAAAAAAAAAATTTTAAAGTATATTATCTACTTTTTCTGTGTGATTTTTTGGATGGCATGATTATAGAAAAGTTAGTGATTTTTTGATGGCATGATTATAAAAAAATCTATTTAATTAGTAAATTTATTGTGTGTTATTTTTAGTTAAGTAATTTTACTAATTTATTTGAATATTGTACTTATGAAAATATGTGAATAATTGATAATGGTGTTAGAATGCATCATATAGTCAAGAAGAATTTATTATTGTGTTAAGAAAGTTATCGGGGTTGGTGATGTGTGCTTATAAATCAACATAAGAATTATTGTTTAGAGGAGTTAATCATGTTCTAAATGTTTTAATTTGATTTTTGTGAAAATACTTTAAGAAAATGATCATGATAATCATTTTGGGGTTTGGAAACGGGAACTCATAAAAAGTAACTTGATTATAGATAAATATAGATTTTTTTTTAAATTGTATTGAATTAAAGTGAATATTATGAATATGGAGACATCTTTATGACTTTGATCATGTTAATGAAAAGAGATTGAATTATTTAGAAAAAAATATGTTCTATTTTAAGGATAGTAAAATGGTAGATTGAAGAAATGTTATTATTGTGTGATTGTAAGTAGTCATGATATTATCTAAGAAGTATAGTTTTTCCAATAAATTTGAATCGTTCAAAATGGTGTATTAAGATATTTATGATCCATTGAAGGTAAAATTATTGAATGGTGCATTTTATCTGGTTTAAATTATTAACAAAGGATATGGATACACGACTTTTAGAAGGAAACTAATATTAATTTTGTTTTTTCTAATTTTGAGCGGTCTCTTTTTGTACTTATGTCTAGTCTTTAATTTGTCTTTTCTTATTCTAGTATTTATTTACTTTTATTTTATATTATGTCTATTTAACTAGACCTAGAATGAGTGTAATGTTTGTATATATTTAGACTTTTTTCTTTGATCTAAGCAACGAAAAGAAGATAGAAGAAATACTCATTCTCATATCCTTTCCCTCTTTTTTTTTTTGCTTTTTTTTTTTTTTTCATTTTTTTATTTTTAATATGTTTTTAGAGTTTTAAAAAGAGATTTGTGGTAGTTATATTTACTCAAGGGTGAAGTTGTTGATCCCTCACAAAATTTTTGTTCTCCTTACCATGTTAGTTCAAAGACAAAACTATAGTCTCAACAAATTGGTTTTACTCCTGAGCAGTATCAAACATTGTTAACTCTCTTACAAAAGTCAAAGTCCAGTGACAATATTTCTAATGAAGTCTCTATTATTCCTTCCAACATGACAACATGCAATATTTCTAATCAAGTCTCTATTATTCCTTCCAACAAGACAACACAATCTGGTAATAAATTTCTTTATTCCTTCAGTTCTTGGATTCTTGATAGTGGTACTGACCACATTTGTTCATCCTTAACTCATTTCACTTCATATAATCCAATTAATCCTATTTATGTCAAATTCCCAAATGTCAATCAAGTCATCTCAATCAAAATAATGTCATAGACAATTTTCTATATATTCCTTGTTTCAATTTTAATCTTCTTTTAGTAGCAAAATTGATTGATAATTTATCTTGTGTTCTTACTTTTGACTCTAATGGTTGTCACATTCAGGACAAGAACTCCTTAAAAATAATTGGTTCAGCTAAGATGCAAGATAAATTTTTTATACTCAGGATCTCATCCTATAAAAAACTTTAAATCAAACTCATCAAATATGCACATGCCATCATTACTGTTAATGTCATGCTAGTGATATGAAAACCCTTTGCCATTTTCGATTAGGACATGTTTCTAACAAATGTATTGATATTATAATGACTAAATTTCCTTTTGTTAAACATAACAAATCAATTGTTTGTGATGTTTTTCATTTTGCAAAACAAAAAAGACTTTCATTTCCTATTAGTACATCTAAATAAAAAAATTCTTTTGAATTGATTCATGTAGGTGTATGAGGACCATACTCAATACCATCAATTCATGGTCATAAATATTTATTGACCATAGTTGATGACTATTCGAGGTACACATGAATTTTTCTTTTAAAACAAAAATCTGAAGTTGAAAAGACTTTGGAAAATTTTGTTGTTTTTGTTCAAACACAATTTGAGACAACAATAAAAATAATAAGAAGTGATAATGAGACTGAATTTTTCATGACTAATTCATTTGTTAACAAAGGAATAGTGCATCAAACATCATGTGTCAATACTCCACAATAAAATATCATAGTTGAAAGGAAACATGGTCATATATTAAATGTAGCAAAAACTCTCATGATACAATCTCATTTATCCAAAAATTTATTGGTCATACTCTGTGATACATGTTGCGCATATTATAAACATGCTTCCAACACCTGTTTTAAATTATTCTTCTCCTCATGAAATGCTTTACAAAACTACACCAGATTTTAATGGATTAAAGGTGTTTGGATCTTTGTGCTATGCTAGCACTTTGTCAACAAACAAAAAAAAAATTGATCCAAGGGCATCAAAATGTGTTTTTATTGGTTTTAAAAGGGGGACAAAAGGATGTGTTTTGTTGAATATTCAATCTAGAAATTTTTGTGTGTCTAGATATGTTGTCTTTTATGAAAAAAAAAAATTCCATATCAAAGAGTTCAAGATACTAGCAATGAAACTAATAGTCCTAACATTCATGATCAAATTTTATTTACTGGAGATCAACCTATCTTGAGTCAGGCATTACAATTCATTCTTGCACCTTGTGATAATGCTGAAAATAATAGTAATAATAACTGTGAGTCAAACATCGAGGTTCCAGAAGAATTTTGTTCCCATATAAACCAAAACCTTAATGAAGATCATGACACCAAACAAAATTTTAAATCGGATCAATCTGTCGGAATGAGTACCAGAATAAAAAAACCACTATGAGTATCTAAAGGACTATCATTGTAATCTTAATGTTTCCAATACATCTTCAAGAGTTAAATATCCTTTGAATTTTGTTTTGTCTTATGACAATTTATCACCTTCTTAGACATCTTTTGTTATGTCTCTTTCTTCACATGTTGAGTCAAACACTTATTCTGAAACTGGGAAACATGACTGTTGGAGAAAAGTTATACAATGTGAGATATCTGCTTTGGAGTCAAATCAAACATGGGAGACTGCTCTTTTGCCTAAAGAAAAAACAACCATAGGTTGCAAATGGATATTCAAAATAAAATATAAGGCTAATGGGACAATTGAAAGGTATAAAGCAAGGCTAGTAGCAAAGGGATACACAGACATAAGACATTAACTATCTTGATACTTTCTCTCCAATAGCAAAGATGATCACATAAGGTTGCTTATTCTCTAGCTTCTATCTATAATTGGGAATTGAAACAATTAGACATAAACAATGCATTTTTACATGGAGAGTTGAAAGAAGATGTATACATGGTTGCTCCTCCTAGATAGACTTCTATTTAACCAGGACAAGTTTGTAAATTAAAAAAGGCTTTATATGGCCTTAAGCAAGCCAGCAGAGAGTGGTTTGTCAAATTGTCATCCTTTTTTTGCTTTCAATGGGATATACTAAATCTATGAATGATCATTCACTGTTCATTAATTTCAATATGTAGTACTTGGTCTCTGATGTAGTGCACATCAATTTCAATGTTTTGGATCGAGTATGCATAACTGGATTTGAAGCTAGTGCCTTGACACTCAAGTTATCACACCACAATGTTGGTTTTCTTGGCAGAGGGAGTTTCAATTCATCAAGAAGTGAACGGGTCCATGCTATTTAAGTAGTTAAGTCAGCCAATACTACTTAGAGTGAATAATGAGGAATCACTTTTTATGTTCTTGAAACCCTAGCTGACTAAGGCATTTTTGAGATTGTCAAACCAAACTCTTCGGGTCTGTTTCAATCCATAAATTGTCTTGGATAACTTGCAAACATGTTCAGATTTAGTTGAATGTACAAATCCTTCTGGTTGATGCATAAACACAGTTTCTTTGAGATAGCCGTTAAGAAATGCATTGTTTATGTCCAATTGTTTGACCTCCCAATTGAGGTGCACTGCAATTGAGAGTATGATTCGAATTGTACTGGCCTTGATAAATGGACTGAAGGTCTCTTCATAGTCCAATCCAACTGTTTGTTGAAATCCTTTTGCTACTAGTCTTGCCTTTCTCCTTTCAATTGTTCCATCAGCTTTGTACTTGGTCTTGAATACCCATTTAGAATCAATGATGTTTTCTTGACCTTGATATGCTATCAAGAGCCAGGTTTGATTTGACATGAGTGCCTGATACTCTTTTTTCATAGCTTCTTTCCATTGTGGTCTTGTAAGTGCTTTTGTGACATTTTCTGGTTCCTTTTCATCTGTGATAGTTTCAACGAACCCAACATATGGCTTCTTTGGCTTGTGAATTCTAGCCTTGCTCCTGGTCCAATGAGTGATAGTGTCTGTGTTTGGTTCAACAAGATTTTGGTGATCTCCAACAATTGTTTCTGTGAGATCAGAAATTGGAATGTTGTTTGGTGAATTATTTTCAAAAATTGGACTAATGCTTGGTGAATTATTTTCAAAAATTGGACTGCTCTTTGTTGAATCATTTGCAGCCTAATCTCTTCTAAGATTAAATGCAACACTCTTAGTTGGATTGACTGGTTCTTGTTCGTCACCAAGATTGTTATTATCTAGAAGTGTGGTTGCTCCAATATGTGAGTGTTTCAAGGGACTTCTTGGATTGAGAAAGCCATCATGGAATAGAAAATGTTCTTCATTGAAAACAACATGTCTTGAAGTGAATATTCTTCCATGAGAATTTATGCATTTGTATCCTTTGTGAGAGTTACTATACCCCAAGAACACACATATGGTTGTGTGGAATTGTAGTTTGTGCTGGTTATAGGGCTTGAGACAAGGATAACCCGCACACCCAAAGGGTTTTAAGGAATTGTAGTAAGCTTCCTTTCGAAAAAGCAATGAGTAAGGGCTTTCATTTTGAGTGACTAGAGAGGGCGTCTGTTTATGAGATAAACTGCTGTGGAGAAAGCTTCCACAAAAAATGTAAGGGCATTTTGGCTTGTGCTAGCAATGTCAAGCTAAATTCAGCAATATGCATGCGTTTTCTTTCAGTCCTACCATTTTGTTGTGATGTGTAAGGGCATGACATTCTAAATTGTATCCCTGTTTCCTTTGCATGGTTTTGCACAACTTTATATTCACCACCACCATCACATTGGATTGTCTTAATTCTCTTGTTAAAAAAATTTTATGCCATGTTTTTAAACTAAATAAAGGCTTGTGCAATATTTGATTTATGTTTCAGAGGATAAATCCAAGTAAATCTACTAAAATCATCAATGAAGTGAACATAATATTTGAAACCAGAAGAAGATATTATTGGTGCAGGACCCCAAACATCAGTATGGACTAATTCAAGGATTTCCTTAGCATGAGAGGAAGATGTTTTGAAGGGTAAAAAATGCATTTTGCCATATTGACAGGCCTCAGAAAAGTTAAAATGATCTCTAGATGATAGTTTCACATTACAAATTTTCAAGACTCTATCTAGGACTGTATTATTTGGATGACCATGCCTTCTATGCCAGCTTTCCTTGATAGAAACATAAGCATACGAGTCCCTTTCAGTCCTTAAGAGCCGATACAAGCCATCTTTAAGTGTCCCTTTTAGAATTGCCTTCCTTGTTAACTTGTCTTGCACAAAGCAACAATTTGCATCAAACTCAACAAGAATGTTATTGTCAACAATTAATTTTGACACACTTAATAGCTTTTTGGTAATGTTGGGCACATATAAGACATCATGTAAGTTGAGTGAGTTTAGTTTTGAGGAACCTGTGGCAGCAATCTGCAATTTCTCACCACTTCCAACTATTAATGAGAGTTCTTACCATGATGTTTTGCTAATTCATCAAATTTTTTAGTTTGGTGTGTCACATGATTGCTTGCACCACTGTCAAAGTACCAATCATAATCTTGAACATAGCTTTGTGAGGCTAGGAAGGCATTGTGTGCTCCTTGTTTGTCACTGATGAATCATTTGAGTTTGAATAAGACTTATCAAACCTGTTGTAGCAATTTACTGTTATGTACCCAACCTTGTTGCAAACTTGGCATGTTGGTTTAGGCATTCTTCCTCTTCCTCTGCCTCTCCAACTTCTGAAGTTATAGCCACTCTAGTTATTGTTTGTTTTGAATTTTTTTACCTTTGTAATCAGTTTTATTGGCAACATTTGCTGATGCATTAAGAGTGAGTTTGGTAAGACTATTCAGTTGATAAAGTCTACTCTCAAAGGTCAATAATTGGGCCTACAGATCAACCCAAGTGAGACTAGTTTGACCACCACAGGATTGTATAAAAATATTTAATTTAATTTGATGATTACATCATACATATATAGTAAAACCTAACAGTATATAATCCTACAACTAATGGCTAATATCACGATACTAAAACAAATAAGGTAACAATCAATGTTGACAACCATTGATTGATAATTACATTACAAGGATTGACACAATCAAAGACAATCATAAGAATCCACACATTAAGGGATCTTGTCTCTAATTATACCAAAGCCTTAAGGCCTCAATCTTTCAATAGTATTTGTTACAAGCTCTCTCTCATCAATATTTTTTCCTCAGCTTGCGGGGGGCTAACAAAGGATATGGATACAAGGCTTCTAGAAGGAAACTATAATATTAATTTTGTCTTTTCTAGTTCTGAACAGTTTCTTTTTGTACTTATGTCTAGCTTTTAATTTGTCTTTTCTTATTCTAGTTTTTATTGGATTTTATTTTATATTATGTCTCTTTAACTAGACCTAGAATGAGTGTATTGTTTGTATATATTCAGACTCTTTGTTTTGATCCAAACAAGGAAAATAAAATAGAAAAAATATTCATTCTCATATCTTTTATTCTCTTTTTTCTTCTTCTTTGTTTTATTTCTGTTCTTTATTTATAATAATTATTTTTATTTACTATTGTTACATGAAGTTTGACTTTATACTTTGAAAACAAAAGGCTAGGTGTTAAGATAAAATATTTTATAGTATAATTCTATTTTGAGAAATTTCATTTTTTTGGTTGTTTGTGAACATTATTGTCTAGTTTGCTTTGACTGATTATATGAATTGGATTTACTCTTTAGTAATCATAGCAGATATGTTTCGTTAATATAAAGAACTCATGATTTTTATCCTTAAATTTTTTCCTAGTATTTTGTATATGATGTACCATTATTCTCTTATAATGTTGTATCTTCTTTTATGCTCATCATAATTTTTCGCAAACAAATTGAGAAAATTTCAATTCATCATCATCATTATTATATATAAGATGTTATTTGGACTTATTTTCTCATTGACCCCAATTAAAAAGTTTTCATTATGAAATAAATACATTCAAAACATCATAAGAATAAGAATATCCCCAAAACTTGGGACAAACAAGAGGCAACGGGAGTAGAGTGAGAATGTTGGTGTTGGACATAAGAAAATGGGTACCAATCTTCCATTCTTTTCACTAATGGAGAACCACACCCACGCCAACATCATTTTCATCATCATTCTCAACCTCAACTCCATTACCAGATCCATTCAGGCATCACCGTCCAAAATTCAACCCTAAAATAATATCTTAAATCAACGTCACTAATAATAAATCAGAGATTAAGCACGTGCAAAACAGACCATGGACAGGATTAAGCACGTGCAACATTCAAACCAATTGAAGCATATAACAGAACACCATTGATCCTTCAATAATTGAACATCAACACCAACTCCTTCACTCCCTGTTTTCACTCCTTTTCTATTCTAAAGCAAGATCATCGCCACCGCTTCCAACTATGGCAGAAAACTCCTCCCTATTTTCTCCTTACAGCATGGCCAAATTCAACCTCTCTCACAGGTCACTCTCACACTTTTCATCACTTCCTTAATTCTCTTCATACCTACAATTAATTTTCTTTAAATCTCTTTTTTTTCGTCAACAAAACATGGGGGATCTGGCCATCTGAGTTGGGTTTTGTGCAGGGTAGTATTGGCTCCCATGACCAGATGCAGAGCGTTGAAGGAGATTCCAAACGCAGCACTTGCTGAGTACTACACTCAAAGATCAACACCAGGTGGACTTCTCATCACCGAAGGCACCTCGATCTCCCCCACTGCTCCTGGGTACTCCACTATTCTCTTCCTATTCCTATTTCTCTTCATCAGATTCTTAAATTCCACTCACATTTTTTTATGTGTATAAACACAACTATGATCCCTCCTTTTCATGTCAAAATATATTTTTCTTCATATTTAATTAGTTTTTTAAGATAAATTAGTTCGTGACTTATATCATAATGTTAAATAATATTCATTTTAACTTACATGTTGAAGATATTATTGATTATAAGACTCTGTAACTCCAGTCAAATTAACAAACATTTATTCCTTGTTTCAATGCAAAACTGTTTGTTTTTTACTAATTTTTGTTCAATTCAAATACGGGCCCTCAATACTTGAACTGTCAACCAACGAGTCCTAGGGTGGTGCCCCTTGGGGTTGGTGGTCAGAGTAAATAATGGGGTCTGTTTTTAATCTTCTCTTTTTAACAACTTTTTGTTTATTTTATAAAAATTATAATTTTTATAATATATTTACCTGGTAATCTTTTTATAATTCAGAAAAATATTGACAATATTAATTTTTTTATTTTCAATAAAAATTAATTTTCATGGTTATTCAATAAAAAGTTATCGATAAATCAGTAAAAAAAAAGGGAAATTTGTACTTCTGCAATACGATATCTTTGTAATTAATTTTCTTCTTTTTTTGAACGTGTGATTAGTAAGTAGTAGTAGTAGATAAGTTGTGGTGTTGATGCAGGTTTCCCCATGTGCCTGGGATATATTCAGATGAACAAGTGGATGCATGGAGAGATATAGTGGATGCTGTGCATGACAAAGGCAGCATTATCTTCTGTCAACTTTGGCATGTTGGTCGTGCGTCTCATCCAGGTAAAGTGCCCCTCATTCTCATCCACCAATTTAATTAGTGCTCATTTTGGGTCCTAATCCTTCAGAGTCATCAATTAGCCTTTAAATTATTGATTAGGTTTCCTCTAATAATGAGAGATTACAGTAATTTGTATATGATCCCAGACTTAAATTTTATGGTCACTAACTTTAAGCGAATTTTTTTAGAAGTTTTTGGTTTGAATTGTGATTAGAGTTTTGCTTGGATCATCTGTGTTAATTTTTAATGAAATGCATCTAATTTTGTTCTTTACTTAACTCATTCTACGCATGTCAAATAGTTAATATTTTCAGATTTTGACATAACTGATTCTAATGAAGCGCAGGGAAAATTATGATTTGTTATTTTCTCCGTGTTACATTTACTCTTCAGTTATCTGTTTCTTGAGTTGTTAGCTCATTTTGCACTTTCATCGACTGATTTACCTGTGAAACAGTGTATCAGCCTGGTGAGGCTCCACCCATTTCGTCCACCTCCAAGCCCCTATCGGCGAGGTGGAGGATTCTCCTTCCCGATGGGTCCTATGGCGTTTACCCAGAGCCTCGTGCACTTAGCACTTCTGAGATACCTGAAATTGTGCAGCATTATCGCGAAGCAGCAATTAATGCAATTCGAGCAGGTTAGTTTCTTAAAATCAGCAACAACCAATGGTTTTTTGATACTAAATGTAGTCGTCTCAATTATTACAGTATGTTAATGTATGTGTTCAAGTGCAAGTGTCTCTTTAGTATTTAGCTGTCATTAATGATGACATTGCATGCATGTATACACACCATCTGTTTCCCTCATCTGATCTATTTTTCTTGTAACTCTGAAGAAAATAAAAGGAAGAGGTGATGATATGCAGCATTTTAATTCTATTTTCAATAATAGATTCCAATTCCAAGTGAAAGAAGAGCAAAGTTGACTCTAGTGGGTTAAAGTTAGCCTGTGGATGCGTCTTAGTGTTATGTTATTTATAGGCACAAAATGTTACGCAGTGTTTTAATGAGCTTAACAACAAGGAGAATTAACTCACCATACTTCAAAAGCTACAAGATTACAGATTTCTATGCCAAAAAATTGAGGTGTTGATTAGTTTTTGTGATACTTCTTAGAGGGGTTTGCCCCTCTAAAAAGTTGTGTGGAAGCTGCGAAATAATTGCCTACCGATTGTAATAAGCTAATGCTTTCTTTAAATTTCTCCGGTAGTTTCATTGATCTATTATATACAAATGAAGATTAATTACTCTTGATCTATTGCTATGGATTCTTTACATTTCTAGCTCGTGCATTGTGGGTTTGTTAAATAGAACACAATCAAATAGAACATAATTATCAAGGTATATGATGAAATGCGACATATGTCAGGTTTTGATGGAATTGAGATTCACGGGGCACATGGATATCTCATTGATCAATTCTTAAAGGATGGAATCAATGATCGAACTGATGAATATGGCGGATCACTAGCAAACCGGTGCAGGTTCCTAATGCAGGTGGTTCAAGCTGTTGTTTCTGCCATTGGGGCAGAAAGGGTTGCTGTCAGAATTTCGCCTGCCATTGATCACCTTGATGCCATTGACTCTGACCCACTTGGACTGGGCTTAGCAGTGGTTGAGAGACTCAACAATTTCCAGAAAGAGCTGGGCAGAAAAATCACTTATCTTCATGTTACTCAGCCTCGATACACAGCTTATGGGCAAACTGAGTCAGGTAGACCTGGCAGTGAAGATGAGGAAGCTCATTTGATGCAGAACTTGAGAAAGGCTTATGAGGGAACATTCATGTGTAGTGGTGGTTTTACTAGGAAGTTAGGAATGGAAGCTGTAGCTGAAGGCCATGCTGACTTAGTATCCTATGGTCGTCTTTTCATTTCCAATCCAGACTTGGTTTTAAGGCTCAAGCTTAATGCACCTCTAACCAAGTATAACAGGAAGACGTTTTACACTCAGGATCCTGTTATAGGATACACAGATTATCCTTTCTTGAGCAAAGAAAGTGAAGCAAAGGACCCAAGGGCACGCCTTTAACTGTAATGGATTTTGGCTTTTATAATTTTGATAGTCATATTTATAATTGGAATGTCTCAATATCAAGTGAATGTCTTTGTTTTGAAAATTTGCCTGACATAATTTCTTTGGCCTGTATAGCCATCTATATTGCCTGGAAGTTGCATCTCTGTATTTATTGTTGGATTACTGTGTATAATAATTTTAATCTAATATTTGCCAGTCCCTTCTTAATATAGTGAACTATCTTCTTTTTTCAGCTTGAGATTGATCATATAACCAATGAAACCTTGGAAGAATATAATGCTATTAATTTGACAGCTTTTCTATAACTGCCAGGGCCTTCCCTACGAAATTAGGACTTAGTACATATTTTTGTTTATATTTAATATAATTATTATTTTTAATTCCTTTAATATCTCTTGTTACTAGTATATTTATTGCATTACTTTTTAGTACCTATGCATGCAAACAGTGAAAGTAAGGTTTTTTTTAAAATATCTTAGACACATATTACGTTGATTTGATATTAAAAAGTATTATTTTATTATAATATAATATTTTATTTTAAAAAATAATTGTGAAATAGTTGTTTTTTACTATTTACATTGTTAAACAAACTTTATTATTTTTAAATGCTCTTTGTAGAATATAAACTTAGACTTTAAAAAACCATAAAAAGTACATGCCATTTACCATTTTGTCAAATTTAGGAAAAAGTTCTTATAATTAAAAGATTACTAAAAAAAAATTTAATGCCCGAGACATTATGGATTGCGTCTTATTAAATAATTCTGATAATTTGAATATTATAGTATAGTCAGAATGAATTATTAAGTAGTAATTATATTAATTGACAAGGTTTTTTAAGAAATAAAATCATTTTTCAATGATTTATAATTAGTTCTGATATTTCATTTTCGAGGTTGAATTTATTTATATTTCTTAACTATAGAAACTATTATCATCTATATTTTTTACTACATTCCGAAAAGAATGCAAAAATATGTTCTAATATTTTCTATCAAAGAGCCAATTTCTTATTTAAACATTTCTCAATATTTTCAATTTTAAAAGTAAATGAAAATTAATATTAGAATATTTCTAAATATGTTTTTTTTTTCAAAATTAACACAATATGTTTTTTTTTATAAAAATTGTTCTAAACGTTTAACGTGAGTTCTTAATATTTGAAAATGCATGAAAGATCAGAATAATTAATAATATTTTTAATTTCTCCATGTGTACTTACATACATTATAATGTCATAATAAAAAAATAACTAAACATATATACAATTTTAATTTTATTTTCGACTTACGTATATGTTGAATTAGATCCACGAAAACCACCTTTATCATATTATTTTTGGTATGTTATTGTCATTACAACATAACTACATAAATAAGAATTTAGTCCACTTATATAACAGGTACATTCCTATGACCTAATAGACTAGTTTTCTTTTTTACATGACATAACACATATTATGTCATATGAATCTCTCTCGACTCCAACCACCTAATAATTATTTTCTATGACATTTCAATATCAGTATAGTCAAGATTGTTAGAATATATGACCTTAAACAAAAGGGGGTGAATTGTTTAAGAGGGGTTTTTGAAAACTTTTTCAGCTAGAACAAAATCCTTTGTATGAAACTAAATCAGAAATTCAGTTAGCCAAGAAATTAAGCACAAAAAAACAAAACACCAAAAAAACAATCGGTTGTTTCTGCGAAACAATCGGTTGTTTATACCAGTAAAGCAATAACAACTGAATTTA
>Ga0123342_1000812_pt1 | contig 51026 bp, 26 predicted proteins | sample Turbeawhitnodule_FD_89960 | JGI IMG/M metagenome (GOLD analysis project Ga0123342, IMG submission 89960) | Root nodule microbial communities of legume samples collected from Mexico - Turtle bean Mexico white nodule | ecosystem: Host-associated > Plants > Roots > Nodule | place: Mexico: Nepantla...
AACCAAGGTTTTTGCTACCAAATTTAGAAACTAAATAATTGGTAGTTAAAACCTTAGTTGCTAATTAGATACCAATTTAGAAACTATTTAACAATAATAGAAACTAATTTAGAAACCAATTTTCTTTTAGTTTCTAAAATGGTCTCTATTTTAGTTCCTATTGTAACTAATTACTTTGATCTCTAAAAATTAATTTCTATTTCATGATTTTCTTGTTGTGGTAGTGAAGTGGTCACGAAAGTAGATTGGTAGCAGCAGTTGGTTTTCCATCAGATTGTAAAAGTCCAGCAGCTTGAAATGATGCAATATTACTTTTTCGGTGCAGAGTATTAGAAGACAGCTAGCCATAAACTTAGAGTGTTGTGGCAATAGACAACTTTTGATCAGTTTTTATAGCAGCAACAAAGTGGCTTCGTCTTGTGCTTCTTTAGGGTGCTGGTATCCAGTTGAGTTTTCTCTAAAACAGTTGATTTTTTGTTTTTTGTTGGCTTTTATGCAGAACCATTATTGAGGTTGTAAGGGTAGTGGAGGCTCCTCAAATAGCTTAAAATTATGGAGCTAAGTTTCACTTAGTTTGCTTAAGTAGGAGTGTCTTATGTATACGAAGTGTTTTCTTTGATTCTATTAATTCATTGCTAATAAAAAAAATCAGTAGAGACACATGTGTGGCATCTCGCATATATATTCGTATTTGTATTTTTAATTTTTAATTTTAAATAATAATTTTAAAATATGTATATAATTTATGAAAAGAACATGTGTGTTAATTATTTTAAATAAAAAAGTAAACAATTATATTTAGAGTGAGTAATTATACGGTTAAATACTTTTATTAAATAATTTTTTTATTTATTAGAAAATAAATTTATTTAATTAAAAATTACAACAAAAAATAGTTTTAAAACATAAAATTTCAAATAAAAACACAGTAAAATAGTTAAAAAAAAGTACCTTTATATAAGGATAGGTGAAGAGAGTGTAAATCTTTTTCTATAGAAAGAATTTTAGTTTTATAGTAATGGAGTGAATGTTGTATAAAATAGTTATGTAAGTTAAAATTCAATTTATTTTTAAGAAATTTAGACATTTTAAATTTAATTTAATTCAATTATTAAAAGTTTTAGTTCATATTAATTACTATGGACATCCTTAGAGACAACTATTTTTACTTTATTTTTCAACAATTCCTGAAACAAACAAATGAAGAAAGAGTAGCGTACTACTCTCATCAGGTTATTCTCTCTCGTCAATTTACTTTAAGCATAAAATAAATTATATTTAGAGAAGAGGGGTTTATTTTGTGTGTATTTAAAGTTTTTTCTAGTATTGGTTATTGCTTTTAATAATAAATAATTTATATTAATATTATGATTTTCAAAACAAGTCAAGTTAAAAAAAGTATAGACTTTTAATTGGGTCTATATATATTTTGTTTTATTGGTGATAAAAAAAATTAAAGCTTTTAATGTAGCTTAAATCCGATAAAAGATTAGTTTGTAGGAACTTTTATAGATTAAAAATTATACCAAATCACAATCCAATTAAATTAAAAAAAAAAACGCATTCAAGCAAAATTCTATTTTATTTGTTTCCCAAAGTGAATTTAAATGGTTTTAAAAACTATTTAAACTCCCTTTCACCCAAAACAAGATCTTAAATATTTAAAGAAAATTGGGGATTGCCGACAGCAATTACGAATCACCATCAGTAAATACTCCAACATTTCGCCATCTCATTATTATTAGCTTATTAGTGAGGAAGCCAATGTTAAACATATCATAAAAATGAAAGGTCAACTTTTCCAATTTTGAATTTATTCAAATTAAATTGGGTGAGTTTTTTTTTTTATATTCTTATAACACATACAAAATTGATTTTTTTTCCCTAATTTAAAATTTATATCTACTATTATAATATTATAACTTTTACGAATTAACATAAAATATTTTGATATCCTAATATATACTAAAATTTCGTTTGTTATTTAAAAAAAATTTCACAATCATTCATTTTAATAGTTTTTCTATTATAAGTATTCACAAATCTAAATTTTAGACTTAAAAAAAAATAAGTTTACGTAACTAAGTTAAAAAACATATTTAACCTTTTTAAACTTATTTAATTTTTTAAAATTTAATGAAGTTCAACTATTGGAGTCTCAATCTTGTTCAATCAAAGTTACACTTATTTATAAGTGCTGGATTTGTGAAAGATTTTTATTTTTACTTAATTATTTTTAAATTTTAAGATATATAGTTTTTTATTATACTCTTACTTCTAATAAACGAAGGAATATAATGACTTAGTCTGACATTTGAAAATTGATTCTCATAGTTGTAAGTGAAAAAGGCACATTATGAAGTGTATTTTATCATACATTCTAATCATGTTGAACAGTTAAAATTCAATTTTCCTCATTTATAAATCAACAAATTCTTGATCATTATAATGCACTATTTACCAATGAAATTAATTGTGACCCATGGTAAAAACTTCTTTGATTGCGAAAACTACTACAAATATACTCTGATATATGATTAGATAAAAATGATCATAAAAGTGATAAAAAAATTTATAAAATTTTAATTTATGAATTTTCAAATTGCAAAGCCTATTTTAGTGTTACGTTAGACTAACAAAGGTGAAACTAAAGTACATGTCTTCCAGTATAATTTTTTCCTACCAAGGAAAACAATTTGACTAAAAAAAATGTGACTGAAAAAGTAGACATAGAATGTTACCTTTATTTTAGTGAAATAGAATAGAGATTCCATAACTTGATAGAATGTTTATTCTTACGTTGTAAGAATGGTCACTCATTCTCTTGACCTAAAACATGCATGGAGATGGATCATTTCATCTTTACCATATTCTTAAATTATACTTTCCACCAAATTCTTACTGTACATCAAGGATGTTGATATTTATTTTATTCCCTTTTCATAAATAACACTGTTAATTAATGAGTGTCTTTCGGGTAAAAAGTTTCTTTAATATACCAATTTATTCCAAAATTTAAAAAATTAAAATTAAAACAATGAAGAATAAATTTTAATTTTGAATAAAAAGTTAACCCTTTAACCTAAATCTTACCTAATAATGTTTTAGTTCATTTAATGTTCTATTTCTATTAGATATTTTACATTTTATTCTTTACCAGTGGTCACTATGACATTTATTAAAAGTGTCGTAATTATATTCTTAAGGAATCTTAATCTAAGACTTTCAGACGAACTTTTTTCAACACTACTTGAAACTAGTTTGGACTCACAAAATTGACGTATTAATATATTCTCATTTAATGAATCTCCTTTACATATTTATAATTTTGTAAGAAATATTTTTCTTTTGTATCTATTTTATTTCACTTATTTTCTCTTTTTCCTGTTTTATTATAATATCTTTTTTTATTTTTTTTAACAATTTTTATTTTGCAAGTACGAATAAATTTCATTAACCAGCAAAGAATATATATGTCGAAGAAATGAATTATAAATTTTGCTTGTACTACTTTTTTAAGACAAAACTTATTTGCGATGCTATAACTGTTTTTAATGTTAGTTTCAAATCAAAAGAAAAAGAAAAAAATTCACTATCAGAAAACAAAATTGGTATTTTTAGAAAATGCTAATTAACTAGTGTCTTTAGAGCATTAATTAAAATTTTCAAATATGCATGAAAACGCGTTTTCTACATTAATGCATTTTTATATTAAATAAACTATCCTTTAAGTTCCTTAATAAATATCCTAAGGATTATTATATAGGTCCCAAACTATCACAACCATGACCTGAAATAAATTCTATATAAAATATTCAAAATTTTCAATTTTCAATTTGAAATTTTTAATGATAATATTATATACTAAATGTGATGTCCAAAGTATCTAATAATCTTTAGCACAATAAATCATTAAGTTTAAATCGGTTAGGTCCGTGTAAGGATAAAACTTTATGTCAAAAAATTTAATGGTATACCTAATTAATCTAGTCATTTAGTGGTAGATTATTTAGTTAGTGAGATAAAACCCTTACCAGAAAAAGTAGCACCCTAATTAACTTTTATAGTTGCTCTTGTATTCTTCAAATTGTTTTTGTTATAACTGAAAGTATTTAAGTTTTTGTTTCACATTGAACTAATTTATTTTATCTGGTTAGATGGATATATTTTTAGGTAAAATATATTCATAATTAAATTAGAGATTCAGCCTAATCTAGTTAAAGATCCAAGTGTGGAAACTTCTTATACTAACTCAATCTTATTAAATTAGTTTATAGTAAAATTTGTACCAACTTATATATACTTATCTCTAAAATCAATTTGAGATCTTTAACACAATCTTATCAAACGAGCTTATAATGTGATATTAGTACCTAGTTATATACTTATCTCTAATAATCGATGTGAGATATTCAACACACCTTACCGGTTCAACAACTTGTGCCTTGATAAGTCTCACAAATTCCTCCTAAGATAGTTTCTACATGACTCTAATATTGTAATAAGGTGGAGTTTGCAACTACTTATATATATCTTTATCTATAATCGACATGAAATCTAACACACCCTCTTACGATAAATATGAATCCGATGATGACTTGATAAATATAACAAACTCTAAGATAGACTCTTTTCATGAATCTAATACCATATTAAGAAGTGAATTTTAAGTCCAACTCAATTTTATAAAATCGACTTATAAGGTAAGAGTTATTCTCATGTATGTATTATGAAATATTCTTATTTCTAGTGAATGTGAGTACTCAATTCGTCCCAAGGAATTTACAGGGGAAAGTTGAGATCATTCACTAAATCACAGAGTACTAATTAACAGCAAGAGTGTTATTTGATATCTCAGCAGTGTGTCAAAGAGAAGTAGTTAGGGACCTCTTCCATACCCTAAGGGCCATATGCACATAGAATTGTCGGAACTTGGCACTGTTTTGATATTCTATGAATCTGATGCGGGGACCAAAGTGGAAACGCACTGGATAAACTCTTATCTCCACATCACCCTCTCAATATTCACGACCAAATACAGCATGTTACTTAATTAACACATATAAGAGCTTATAAGAAAAGCATATACATGGAGTCAGTAGACTGGAAGATTCGGTTAAATATCTAAATTATTAGCGAAATCATTTTCCATTTGGTATCCCCTTTATTTGCTATTATCTTTCCCTTCAGAAAACTATGGGCAGGGTAAGCTTGGGATGCGGGTGATGTATGCATGCATATGACACTTGTAACTCCTTGGGGGCCTTTGACTTGTAGCATTAATACAATGCTAATTCTAATTGGATATAGGAAGGATTCCACTCTTTCGGCTGATTGTGTTGACAACGCAACATTGTTTTGTGCCATCTGCCTCAGAGAAGTTTGCATAAATTAACATTAGAATAATCTACTTGATGCTGCGAACCAGGGCCGAAAGAGTTTTTCAGTGTAATAAATTATACACATTGTTCTTATTCCTGCACTGATTGCTCGTACGGGAAGCCCGAGTGATTTGTATTATCACTTGCATGCACAGTGTGATGCTCAATGCAACTTGTTCCATGTCAGAGTCCCCATCGATCAAATGATCAGGGAGCATTTCTCTTATCCAAACAAATATCCGAAGGAACTTTCTTCCTTTTCCTTTCCGCTAATAATATAATTACTTTATTTCTAATGCACTACTCCACTATCATAACCACCCACTATAAATAACAGACGATGTAATCACAAAGTCCACCAGGGAAAACAACTACCAAAGCCTCTTACAGCTAGAACAACAACTTTTTTTCAAACACCCTTCTCTTCTGTCATATATTTCTTTCACCCGGAGGGAATCACTTAGTTGAAGTAATGGATAGAGTAAGAGAGTTGGCATCAAAGAAGGCAGCAGTTATATTCACCAAGAGTTCATGTTACATGTGCCACAGCATCACACAACTGTTCTATGAGCTTGGAGCAAGCCCTGCGGTGCATGAGCTTGACAAGGATGCCTATGGGAGGGAAATGGAGTGGGCTTTGAGGAGCATGGGGTGTAACCCTTCAGTGCCAGCAGTGTTCATTGGTGGCAAATTTGTAGGGTCATCAAAGGATGTGATATCCCTCCATGTTGATGGCTCTCTGAAACAAATGCTCATGGCTGCGAAGGCCATATGGTTCTAGTCTCAACTCTCCAATAAAACCACCAAGCTCCATAAGATATACATGAAGGAGCCCTTATACAATGTTTTAAGTCAGGGACACCCCTTCTTTTTCCTGAGTGTCCTCTTAAGCTAGTATCAAAGAGGAAGTCTGTATAAAAAAACATATAGTCTTGCTTTTATAAAAGGTTGGCTAGCTTATACCACATAGCTAATGCCTACCATGTTATCATACTTGATCATGTGGGAGAAAATTAACTGCTCCTACTTTAGTTAATGCAGCTTTCAACTTTCTGGCCTTTATCTTTATTATCACAAGACACAGAAGACACAAGTGTTTCAATTTCTTCATACCATGATCAAACCATGGCAGGATAAGTTTCTGCCACAATCTCAATCACTTAACTCACAAGGTTTGACCAACGTAAAGGAATGATATTTGAAGGTTGATTGCCCAAACAACACTTTAGATTTTGGTGGCAGTTCTGCTTTTGTTACATACTGTTAGGACCTGATGTTTTCAACGTATTTTGAGGGCATTTTATATTTGTTCATATAATTTAACTTGCTTTAGGCTACTGTATATATGTATAATTACAAGGCCAGTTTCCCGCTTTAGAAGTTGTTATTTTCGTTTTCTTTAAGTTTTAATATTGAATCTTGAATCAAATTACCTTTCACTATTTAGTTCAAACGTTTTGGTGGAGGGGGGAAGCTGGGATTGGGGAGAAAAGAAGGAGAGGCAAGGGGACAAGAGAGTGGAGACGATACTGACAATGTTGGGGGACTTGTAGCAATCAAAACAGTGTTAAGGACAGTGCTTGCAAAGGTTGATGGTGATTCTAATATCATGATAGTAACAATCAATATGTGATAATCCTATTTGTGAGAAAATTAAGTCTTTATTTTTAGTTCAGTTTAGTCTCTCATTTTAATTTTTTTGTATCTTTTTAAATAATACTAAATTGGTCATTTTTATTATAGATACAAAGTCTGTTAATAGTAAGTTATAACGTATGAAAAAAAGGATGTTACAATACTCCTATGTTGTTGGTGTTATCAACTTCTACACTAATGAAAATCATTAACACTAAGCCACTGAAAATGTCTTTCAGTTGTAGTCTCAAATGCAACAGAATTTGGAACCCTGAACCTTACTAGATTGAAGAACATAAACATGAAAGCCACATTTCCTATTAGCCAAAAGAAGCAAAATCTAACAAACAACTTCAAACATTTCGTAAAGCATCTTAATGAATTCTACAAATATCATTCTCTTTTGTCCAATAATGGTAATATTTCTTTTATCCTCAAATTTTGGGTATGTCAATGAAAAGACGATCCTCACTATCTTCATCTCCACAATCAACGCATAAACTATATAACAAAATTCATAATTGAGACACTTACTTTACCATGAAGTGTCTACAATCCTAAAACCTCCTTCTCAAGTTTTTGGTTGTTCTAACAATCGCGACATTATTTTCTCTCCACCCAATTGTTGGCGTTGTTCAACTAGGAACTTGAGAGTTTGTTGCTCTAGGATAATTAGCGCTACAACTGCATGAAGATGCATTTGAATCCATGTCAGGTAAAACTGAAATGAAGGATGAATTTGGTAACTTAATTCTCAAATTTGGTAAACTTGGACGCTATGAGATTGGGAGAAAATAAAAACTCTCAAATTAGGGTAAAAGACCCTTATATATAAGGTTAAAACACCTGTAACTTTATTTTTATATATGAATTTCAACCTCTCAAGTACTATTTTTATTCAATTTTTTTATTTGTTTTCGATAAAAAAAAAAAATCAAAACACTTTATAGATACATCCAATGTACTGAATATTAATTGTTACGTCTATGCTGAAAATAAAATATTAACACTGTTTAAAAGATAAAAATAACTAATGAAGAATTACATTGATAATAAAAACAGAGAGATAAAGAATATTTTTAATAATTTAGACTAATAATAATTTTAACTTAAAAATAATTGTATAATAATAATTATTATTATAACCTTTAAAAGATAAGAAAGAATTGAATTTCTTACTTTAATTAAAAGCTAAAATTAGGTATTTTTGTTTAAAATTTAAGGTAAAAGTATTATGAGAATTTTTTTAAGATTAATTTTAAAAAATAAGTGATTATAATATAAGATAACTAAATGATTTTTATTAATAATAGAAATTATTTTAAATAATAAAAAAAATTAGTGTCTAAATTAATATTTAATTTAGTTGATATAGTGACTAATTGTTTTTTTTTTATATTTGATTATTATTTAATGATTTTTTTTAGAAGTGTACGTTGAAGTATTAACGTGTAGTTGTATAAGAATTTTTGGTTCTTTAGAAGAGGACTACGACTGTATTAAAAAGTGTGAGGCTCTATTTTTCCTATGCTAGACTTTTTGGGTTTTCTTGTTTTGTAAACTAAAAAATTATGTTAATACTCACTTTTTATAGTATACGGATTTGATAATCTTTCAAATACTTTATTTTTATTTATTTATTATTCTTAAATTTTAAATCCTAAACGTTAAATTATAATGTATTTGACATTAAATAAATTTAACAATACAAAGTTCTTCTTTCTCACATTTTTGTGCTCGTGATTCTTAGCTTCTCGAAGAAGTTGTTACAAAACCGTTTTTGTGTACACTAGTGATATTAAGCGTGTTCTTTATGCTTTTGTTTGTCAACTGGGTCAACTGGGTCAGTGGAGGTTTCTCTTTAATTGGATTCAGATTTTTGTGAATTAACATTTATCATTTAGGATAGTATTTTATATCTACACATTATTAAAATTGAAACTATGATTGTTGTTAGGGATTTTAACATCGAATTGTTATTGGTTATTGTTGATATATTAAAAAATTTGTTAAAATTTTAAATACATTTTTTAATTTAAAATATTGAAATTAATTTTTTAATAGTCCATATGATAAGATTTTCAAAATTTTAATTTAGATTTCAAGAAAAAATTATAGAGACTAATTAATTATTTTAATCTTAATCAAAACCAACTGGATTTAAAAAAAAAAAACTGACAATACTTATGTTAGATATTCTCAGGTCCTGTGTAAAGTAAATTTACGTCAATGAAGTTCAGTTTAAATATTACTCAATAATTAATTCTTGTTTGATAGTCATTCATGTATGTTTTCTAAACTAATCTGACATATAGATACGCTTTTTACAGCATATAAATTACGTTCTAATATTCACGTTGAACCGTTACTTCACGTAATTAATCCTATGAAGCTTATTTTGCACCAGTTTAGATTTAATTTAATTTTGATATAATTTTATTTTTCAGAAATATAGATATTTTTTTTAACATTATTAAGTATTAACTTTATTTTTACTAGTAATAGATTTTAAATTTTTTTTAAATAATATTTATTATTATTACTTAAAAATATTGTGGCATACATGTAATCATATTGCAATTATCATTTTAAAGTGATATGTGGCTTATATGTCTAAATGCACGTCCTGATATTAGAATCGAATAAAGTTTTAAAAATTTAGAAAACCAAAATTGAAGAAATTTTTTTCAAAGGACTACCAATGAAATTTAACTATATTTACTAGAATTTAAAAATAAGCGTTATCCTATAAATTATTAAGTCCCTCTTTGGCAAAATATTGCTAACGACTTATATATTTTCTATTTTATACTTCGCATCTAATAAATTATAAAAAAAAACTCTACCTTTTGTATCATCCCTTTTTATAAGTGTATATGTATATTTTTGGTTTAAAAAAAAGTCAAACAAATAAAAAAATGGATAAAAAAATAATACAAGATAATCATTAAATAAAAATTAATTTTAGAGACAAAATAATTAGTTAGCATTAAATTAGAGATTATTTTATAAATTAAAAATTATTGGTATCTAAAGTAATTTTTATTATTAATAAAAATTTATAAAATAGTTTCTAAATTGATATTTAACCATTAACTATCAAGGTTTTAATTAGTTACTATTTTATATTTTACATTAGTCTTTATTAGTTTTTAGAGACTAATTTAAAATTTAAAATATTAGCAGCTAAAACTTTGATAGCTAATTTAAATATCAATTTAAAAATAATTTTATAATTTTTTTTATTAATAATATAAATTATTTTAAATATAAATAATTTTTTAGTGTTTAAAATAACATCTAATTTAATTAATATAATGATTAATTTTTTTTAATCTTCAATTTTAGTTGCTATTAATTTAATAATTTTCTTTTAGTTTAAAAATTTGCTGTGATTTGGATTGAGAAAATAAAATAAGAGAAGCATAAAATTTTCCTATTCTCCTATTAATAAAAAGTTTAAAAAAATTTATAAATACTACGTAAATATCCTAAATAAAAAATAAGGTAATATATAATTAAGAGTACTTTTGTCTTTTTTATTTAAAAGAAAGCTTCTTTCTCTCTTTTTTTTCCTTCTGTCTAATCGTGTTGAAAATGGATTTAATCATGTCAGGCTAAAGTGAAGCCAACTTAATAAGAATCGGTGTGGTTGAAACTCTACTAAGGTTTAATATCAACCCACCTTTTCTTTTCTAACTTTAACTCAATTCAATTTATGCATGCCAAAAACACTCAGCTTAGCTCATTAAGCTCGATTTTATTTAAAATGAGAATAATTTGTTGTTATTTATTTATATCGCACATAAACGAAATAATAAGTTAATTAATATATATATATATATATATATATTATTTTTTATGCTTTATGTTTATTTTTTAAGGTCTTCCAACTAAGAACTCATTATGTGTTTTAGTAGGTTCCTCTAGGTTTATGTAGATTATTTTTTTTCTGCTGAAACATGTATATTAGGTTATTTTAGGTTATTTGTCGTAGTTTTTTTAATAGGGTTGAAGTATTCTTTAAATATTTTTATTTATTTATTTTTTAATATATATATATATATATATATATTTCATTTATTAAATTAATCAAAGCTTACATAATTTAACAGTTTTCATTTGAAATTCAACTTATTTAATTTATGAACCAAAATCAATAAATTAATCACCGAATTCAGTCTCAAACTAATTATTCATTGTTAATTGTACACTTTTGGTAAAAACACTTTGATCTATGTGTCATGGAAGTTGAAGTAAAGGAGAGAATAATGAGAAGTTCCTGTCTCTCTTAATTGTTGCTTTCATTGTTGAATAAAAAAGAGCATAAAGAGAGGCTCACAGTTAGCCTTACAATAAAAAGGAAAGAGAAAGAAAAAGTCGGGAATATGAAGTGAAATGCATGGGAAGAACTCTTCACGATTCATTTATGCAGCTTAATCAATAAGGTGACTTATATATATATTTATTATGCAGTAAACTCACTTACCCAACCTTATGCTTACAAATTATAACAATAAAATATGACACTTCATTTATCGTTATTTAATTATTGTATATTAAAGTTCATATGCTTTTAGCTAGCTGTCCCTCTAACTTAATTACTATAACATATTGGATACGATGTACGAAATTTTAGGTTACATTTTTGTCATTGTGGCACATTAAAAATCTAGTTCCCTTGGTTCACATGAAGCGATCATTGGCTTATATGTATATTTTGTAGAAATTTACCTAGTTGGTGTAAAGGAAGGAATATTACTCCTCCTTGTCATGAAAGCTAACATATAGAAAATATCAGTTTATAATTATGATATGATATAATTTTAAAATTGTTCATTTTATGTGGATCCACATTTGAGTAATTTTATTTTTCAATTGTAATATGGTGCATGTATGGTAGCAGAATGAGTCAACTCATCTGTTTTGTCCCGATTCATCAAAGTCATGCGGGTTGAAATTAGTAACCCGTCTCGTCATAAGGTGGGTTGGCAGACTAATTCGTCAATTTTTAATTTTTTTTTGTTTGTTTTCGATCTATTTATTTAGTTGTAATCATTGATATAACTTTTTAGACAATAAAAATGCAAGTAAGAACAATAAAATTGAATCAAACTTTAATATTTTAATCAAAGAAGATTTAATACCTACAAAATAAAATAAATATTAACAATATTTCAATGAATCAAATGAGGTATAAAAAAATTAATATAAATAAAGTTTTATATAAAACATGGACTTCTACCAATCTTAATTTCAAAAGAACAAGATTTTTTTTTTTAAATGTCAAAAATAAAAAATGACGGGTTGACGGATTAGCCCGTCTTGCATGCTCTCAGCTCGCCGGGTTGACTGGTTAGATAAGCTTTGGATTGATAGGTTCAAAAGGTTTACCGTCCTCCCAAACCTAATATCATCCTTAGATGCAAGATTATAAACATATCAATACTAAAAAAAATATATATAAATCACTATTATTTCAAGTGGTTATGATAGGAAAATAATACTTTAACACTCATGATAACTATTTTAATAATACATATTGGTATTTTAAGTTTAAAATATATATAATTAAAATTTTAATATTTTAGATTGTGTAGTAAATATATTTTACTTTATAGATGTGCCCTCGAAAACTAGGTGTTTGTTTATTCTTATGGCTCCTAGCTAGGCCTATATGAATTATTAAAGGTATAATTAATGGTAGCTACCACTTTCAATAATCAGTATTATTCCTTCATATCCACATAACACGATAATTTACTTTGATAGCCACTCTTTTCTAAAATAACTTATCTGCATGAGCACTACGTGCAGTCAAAGCATGCAGATTAGTTGATGATGAATATTAATCATTGTATAAGCTCAAAACTAATATAGTATGTCCATGTATAATTATATTAGTATAAATAACTAACACCAAACTTATTCATTGATGTATATAAATGAAAAAGTATTAGCAAATAAGGTTTTCTGCGAGTATAAATACTGTTTGTGTGTGTATGTATATATTTATACCTGATGGACTGGTGATGCTGTATGCATTTGAATTGGAAGACAGAAGGAATTATTTTTGTAAAAGAAGAGAATTCATGGATTCCCTCTTTGTCTGAAAGGAAAAAACTTTTAACTCTAACCGTACACGTGTAGATCCATGCATGTGCTTCCCCTGCACATGTGAGAACATTACGCATGCAAGTGCTGCATGCATCTTTCTATGTGTCCCGATATGGATGGGTGCGAAACAGAGACCCACGAAACCCATCTCAGTCTCACTCATTCTGGTTCTGCATAATAAGGATTCAAAGCGGTTGCTGATGAGAATCTCCAATCTGGTATAAATTGACCAGCATCCCAGATTTTCACTTTTCTTACGTTTGTGTTTTTAGAGTTTATTTTATTTTTTATATATATATTTTTCACCATAAAGTATGTACAAATCCTTTTCTTATTGTTAATTTTGTATATGGGAATATTAAACAGTAGAAGTCCAACGGAGAACAAACTCAAAATAGCATAGTTGAAAAATGTTATATTCAATTCAACGTAACATCGTTGAACTCTCGGGACAAAACAATATGCATAACATCCGAATCATTATATATATACATATATATATATATATATATATATATATATATATATATAAACAAATAATTTAGTTATTTATTTAATATATATGAATATAATATAAACAAATAAACTCGTAAAACATATTTTTTTTCTTTGAAAAATTTGAGAAAAGTCTTTGAGGGTATATTTTTCACTAGTGCAAAAAGAATTATTTTCGACACTACATTTAAGGCCTTTTTGTGGTCAGACGTTGTTTTTCAAAATGTAGTGACATTTTTTAAATTAAATTTCTCTAAGAACGGCTATGGGATAAAGTCGCATTCTTACAACAAAGCGCTTTGTGTATAAATGTGGTTTTACCTTATAGCCACCCTCTTAGAGTCTTTTTATTACTCTAACTCAGTGTGCGTCAGTTATACTTCCTTTGTCTTCTGGCGCTTCGTTTTCCTCTTCTTCTCCGTGCTTCTTCTTTGTTTTCCTCGAACCATTGTCTTCTTCGTGTCATTGGGTAAGTTGTTTTCGAGCTCTCTGCTTCTTCTTCACCATTGTTTTTTTTTTTTTTGTTTCTCTTATTTGTTTATTTTCTTCCATTGCATTGAAGGTCACCATTCCTATTGTTTCATTGCCTTCAACACTGTTCTTTGGGTTTTCGTTGTGTTCCCATTTGCTTCGTCGACGTTGTCACTGCCGTTGTCGCCGCTCTTCACCACCATTGTTGCCTTCATGCACAAGGTTGGTGGTGTTTTTATTTTTTTAAAATATTTTTTTAATGTTATTAATTTTTTTTTTATTTACCATAATTTTTATTTTTAAATAATTTAAATTTATATTATTTTTTTAGGTTAGAATATAATTAATAAATTATTAGATTGTAGATAGATTTATATTATTTAATATTTATAATTAATTTAATAATTTTTAATTTGTATATTTAGTATTTATTATTAATTTATATATGTTAGTTGTTAGGTTAGAAATGAATTATCGTGTTGGTATTGAGTCCGAGGGTGTTTGACATTCGACAATTGATACGTGTTAGTACTGATGGCGAGCGTGTTTGACCCTCGATAATTGATACGTTTTGGTAGAGTCTGAGGGTGTTCGACCCTCGACAATTGATACATGTTGGTATTGAGTTCAGGGGTGTTCGACCCTCGGCAAATGTGAAATTTCATACTCATTAGTAAACACTTGAATGACTATTACAGAATATAATAGTTCGAAATTGGATTAATTTTGTTCACATAAGTGATAAGTACGAAAGAGGAGTAGAAGAATTTCTACAATTTGCGCAGCGTAGCGCCAATAATAGTGGTCATGATGGAGCAAAGATTAGGTGTCCGTGCGTTAACCGTTTGAAAGGAAGGAGACTGGATGTTAAGAAAATCAGGGAACACCTTTTATGTGATAGATTTCTTCGATCTTATACAACTTGGATATGACATGGTGAATTATTAAATTTACCACGTGTTTCCGTAATTGAAGAATATGTGGGGTTCACCATGGATGATTGCAGTACATGGTGAAGTACATGATGATCGATTAGAGGACATGATTTGTGATGTAGGAGTAGAGTCTTTTGCAGAAGTGCATGGATATGGAAGTATGTCAAGCGATGCAGAGACTTCATTGTATCCTGGATCAACTAACTTCACACAGTTGTCGCACTGGTGCAGAAACATAAAACAAGTGCGGCTATTTCGAATTTATAAATGCGACTTTATAACCGCATTTGATTAACACACACTTGTAAATCAAGAAATACAAATGCAGCTATATAGCCGCATTTATAAATACCATTTACAAGTGCGGCTATTTGTTTTAGCCGCATTTGTATATGCCAAATTATTAAAAAAAATTAAAATTTTTAAAATATCGTCAATCTTGTGTGAAGGCAAAGTTGATGAAGAGTCACGGGAGCACCAACAACGGCGGCGGCAGCAGAAGCGGTGGCGGACAGGGAAGCAGCGACGAAGCAAACCAAAAAACCCACAAGAACCCACGAAGACAATGAAAGAGTACTGAGCAATGTAAGAAACCAAACAATGTAAGAAAAACGAATGTCAGCCAACGAAAATGTGCTTCGAGACCACCAATGCAAGGAAAAAAACATATATAAGAAAAACGAAAACATCTATGCATATATTTGTGAAGATGAAGAGGAAGAAAAAGAGCTCAAGAAACTTACATTGACACAAATGGAATGCAGATGCAGCAGAAGGAGACGAACTCAGAGTGCGAATGCGAAACGAAGGCAAAGACGAGAAAGAAAGTATGAAGTTGTGTGTGGCGCGCTTCAAAATTTAGGGTAAAAAAGGATTTACGAATGCAGCTAAAGGTAAAACCGCATTCGTAAATCAAAACGTTTTGATTTACAAGTGCGGCTATACAAATAGCCGCATTCGTAAATCAAGCGCTTTGATTTACAAGTGCGGCTATACAAATAGCCGCATTCGTAAATCAAGCGTTTTGATTTACAAGTGCGGCTATACAAATAGTCGCATTCGTAAATCAAAATAATTTAAAAAATGCCACCGTGTTTTTTACGAAAGCGGGTAGCGCAAAAACTGCACTAAATAAAGAGTATCCTTTTCTTCTTTTTGCACTAGTGTTGACAGTGTTAAGATTGATGAATTTGAAGGCAATAAATGAATGGAATGATAAAAGCTTCACAAAATTGCTTCACTTGTTGAAGGATATGCTTTCAGAGGGGAATATTCTACCTAATCGTAATTATGAGCCTAAAAAGATTCTTTGTCCAATGGGTATGGAGTATAAAAAGATACATGCATGTCCTAATGATTGTATATTATACAAGAAATATTTTGAATTGTTGAAAAGTTGTCTGAGATGTAGGTTATCACGTCATAAGTTGAAACAAAAAGATGATGATACTATTGAAGAGATAGAAAAGCATGGATCCCCAATGAAGGTTATGTGGTATCTTCCCATCATTCCAAGGATGAAGCATTTGTTTGCAAACCCAAATGATGCTAAACATCTTAGATGACATGCAGATGAAAGGAAATGTGATGGCATGTACCGACATCCAACTGATTCTATTCAATTGAAGAAATTTGATGACGAGTTTCCAAAGTTTGGTAAAGAATCAAGAAATATCTGACTTGGTTTAGCTACAGACGGAACGAATCCGTTTAGTAATATGAGTATGAATCACAATTCATGGCCTGTTTTACTAGTTATCTACAATTTACCTCCCGAGTTGTGCATGAAGCGAAAATACATGATGTTGTCTTTGATGATATCTGGTCCAAAACATTTAGGAAATGACACAAATGTTTATCTAAGTCCCCTAATTGAAGATTTGAAGTTAATGTGGGATCAATGTGTTGAAGTATTTGATGAATTTACTAATGAAACTTTCAAGATGCATGCCACGTTATTTTGCATCATCAATGACTTTTCGGCATATGGTAACTTATCAGGGTATAGTGTTAAGGGTCATAAAATATGTCTAATATGCGAAGAAGACACCGCTTCTCAACAATTGAAACATGGAAGAAAGAAAGTATATCTTCGGCATCAGAGGTTTCTTAGAAGTCATCATCCTTACCGGACGTTGAAAAAAGCCTTTAATGAACATCAAGAGACTGGTAGTCCACCAAATCCATTAACTGATGTTGAGGTTTACAAAAAGGTAAATAACATAGACCACACATTCGGCAAGTAAAAAAAGAAGTCATTTGTCACAAACATATGGAAGAAAAATCAATCTTCTTTGATCTTTCGTACCGGTCATGGTTAGAAGTCAGACATTGTATAAATGCAAATGTTTTTGTGGTGTACAAGTAGATGTTTACATGGTGTACATGTGGTAAGAAAATCTCAATCAGAGGTATTGCAAGAATTTAAGAAGGTGGATATGCCTCTTTGTTTGAATCTAATAAGGCAACTAAATAGCCGCCTTCTTTACTTTGGGACATAAGACTACTCGGTGATCAAAGGCAACCACTGTTTTAAAATTAAAATAGTCGTCGCTTTTAACCTTTTCTACACATGTGTTTCTTTCTCTACTACAAACTTATTAAGGCTTCTATTAATCTGGGGAAGTGTGTGGATTGCTGTGATTGGGGATATCTAGAAACAAAGGAACCTTATCATTTTTAAGAATGGTAGAGTTGATAGCTCTGAGATTTTTATTTTGGCTCAACTTAAGGTGTGGTCATGGATTACGTGTAAAGAGAGGTTAGCCTCTTTTACCTATACCCAGTGGTGTATGAACCCAAAGATATGCTTGACTTCTATTAAAAAGAAAAGTTGAAATTGGGTTTTCTGTAGGAAGGATGCTTTTGTAGTTAAGGTAAAGGCTTCAATTGCTTAAATTTTTGTTTATTGTTCTTTGTTTTGATTGAGCGTGAAACATGTGTTATTAACATTGGCCTAAGGTCAGAATGGATGTTTGTTTTTTGCTGCAGGGTTAGAGTTGGTATCAGGTTTTGTGCAGATACCGAAACTTGGATTATGACAGTTGTGGTGATGTAAAGAGAATGTAGCTCCTGGTCAGGTATGCTGGTTTTTTGTGCAGGTTTTGTGATCGGTTTGCGGGCGAGGACTTTGTTTTGTAAATGTGTTTGTGAGATTCTAGTTGTATTAGGGGCTATTTTGTGTGTTTTGTTTTGACTAAATACTGGTTTAAGTATCTAGTTAGGGTAGGTGATGTTTCTTTTGATGTGGCTTATCATTCCTTCTAATTAAGAATTGGTTTGGTGGTTAGTAGAGGTTGAAGGATAGCCACGTTCTGTATAAGGGTTGGAACACCTCTGAAGTATTTGTATAAGGGTTGGAACACTCCTGAAGTGTCCCTTTTATATTTTATTTTATTTATTCTTTGCTGGAAAAAAAGCTTCTATTAGCTTTTATAACTAAGGAAATTCATGTTTCTTAACATCCACATTATGACTAGTGTAATCAGACTCTCTACAATGAGAGCAAATATTTGTTTTGTTATTAGGAATACTATTTGATTTTTTTTTTTTTTTTTGCGAAAGCAGAGGTTTTCAATGTGACCAATTTTGCTACCAAATCTACACTGAGCATTGTTAGAAACATTAAGGCATGATGCAAAATTAATATTATTTCAAAGAAATTGTCTTTCTTGTTGAATAATAATGGAGAATATTTTTGAAATGAAAGGTAAAGGGTTAAGAAGAAGAACATGTGATTTGAAATTCCCATATTGTATTAAGTATACGTAAAAACTGCATGAATTGGTCTTTTAGTTTTTTTTACCATGACATCAAGAATTCCACAAGAACACTTATTGTTGCATTTACAAACATGAAATTTTCTATTTCATCTCATATAACACATTATTCGAAAAAGAATTCTATACAAGATTAGTCTTCCGATGTTAAGGAAGAAGTTTCTTCTTGAAGATTCATCATACTTAACAAATCACCTTGTTCATATTTGGATTTGAGATCTTCCCAAATTTCAACAACAAAATCCATCCAAATGATGGATTGTCGTATACTTAGTAACACTAAATCGATGAGGCATGATGCAACTATATTGTTTCGTTTCTATGAAGGGAAGATTTGATCTATTGCAATAGGTGAACCAATTAGACCATCTATGAATTACAACTTATTCTTTGCACCCAAAGTAGTAAACGTAGAACGACTCCAAGAAAGATAATTAATCAAATCACGTAAAGAAGAAACTAATGAAGTAGCAGGATCCTCACTAGGATGCAAATATAAGTAGTTATTGATTCTTAAGAAAAATTCCTCATCAATTTTGTCCATAAGAAAGATGTACAATAGAGCACTTCAAAAGAAGTGATCTAATACCAACAAAAGAAACAAGAAGAAAATAGAATAAAGAGAACCGAGCGGAGAAGCAAAACAATGATATGATGAGTAAAAAATTGTACAAAGCATTGACACAACACGAATTATGTAAGAAGATTATATAAAAAGAGAAGAAGAGAAATAGAAAATCAGAAACTCAAACATTTAAACTAAACTTATGAGATTGTCTAAATAAGTAATCATTAGACTATCTAAACAAGTCACTATCAAACCGTTACTTTCTAAGTATGTCATAGACTTTTAAGAAGGTCATAGACCATAAGACTATTTAAACATATCTTAGATCATTTAAAAAATGACAAGCAAACAAATTATTTAATGATCAAATAAGTAGACTATTTAATCAATGACTAAGACTTTTTAAACATCATTTAAAAAATATAACCAAACAAATTTTTTAATGATGAAATAAGTAGACTATTTAATCAATGACGAAGGATTATAGGGATAGGATGATATTGTTCCAACCAAATCTTTTAGAATTTTATGAATATATATATATATATATAGATATTTTTTTTAGAATTAAATTAAGATAATTTTTTAATGCGTCTCATTTATTTTTAATAAGTATGAAAACATAATTTTAAATATAACGGAAAAAATTGAAGAAATGATTAGAGTAGAAAATTAAGATTTTTTTTATATTTTCTTTCCTTACCTGTTTAGTTATTTTTTGTTTAATAGTACAATTTTTACTCATTTATGACCATTCTCTGTTTCTAAAGAAAAAAAAGGAAGTAAATCACATATTCATATTTTTACTTATTTTTTCACCTATTCCATTTTTGAAAAAAAAAAGAGAGAATAACCCCCTCTTACCATACTTGATAGTAAAATAATAGTTTTATAATATAGTATTTATAATACATAAGCTTTGACTGTTTCTTGTGAAAAATATTTTTTTTGACATATGTTTATGTTTAAAATATAAAAATTTAAATAATTATATTTTGTCTTCTTTCTCAAGTTCTTATAATGTAACTAACTTACGTGTTCTTGTTTTCTTCAAAATATTTCTTTTTTGTGAAAATTCATTTTTGGAGATGTAAAATGAAATCTTAATTATTACGTGTGTTTTTTATAATCATGATAATTACTTCTCTCAAAATTATTGGTCAAAATTATTCAATGTAAAATGAAATCTCTAGTTATTTCTCAAAATTACATTTTTTTTAACTTTTATTAGAATATTAGCTATTAATTGTAAATTATAGTTTTGCTTTGTTTCTTATCTTTTTAGAATAACAAATAATTTAAGTCTGTTAATATATTATGCCCATTACATGTTAAGAAGTATATTTATTTTTAAAAAATACGCGCGCGCGCACACATATATATATATATATATATATATATATATTGTATAACTATATAAGTTCTTTTTTCAATTTCTGGCGCCCTTTGGGCTTTACCACCATCCTCCATTTTAGGCCCACGGCCTAGTCAATGAATGGACATATTTGATAGAAAAAATTAATTAGGAAAAATTAATAGGATTAGGAAGGAATGCAAGCTTTATTCCCTCCTGTATTAATCACATTTAAATAGAAATTATTTGATTTTTTCCTAAACACAAAATTAATGAAAGCTTTAGAGCAAAAGTTGAAATAGCTAATACTTAATATTTCAAGAAAAAAAAATGATAAAAACATCTTTTATCATACAAGAGAAAAAAAAGAAGACAGTTATGTGGTATATTTACATATAAAACATATTAACCATCACCCTAAACCATATAAAACAGATTATGCAAATATCATTACCCAATTTTGAACTATTTTCCAACTCCACTGTAAATATTTCATATTCTGACCACAAAAAAGTTTGTATGACAGAAAGTTTTTTGCAGTTTCCAGCACCTAAATTCCATATAATAATCTGATGAGTGTTAACTGCATCATATCCTCCAAATCAAATCAGGTGAACAGTTTCTCCCAATTGCTCTTAAATTCCAAATCAGTAGCAGTTGCAGTACCCAACAGTGTATTTCAGTTTCATCTGCACAACTTTCAAACAGAATCATATCTAACCTTAGTTGTTTTGTTATACATGGAAAAGACACTGCCAATGTTGTGGTAACAAAACTTTTTCGCAATGGTATTTTGTCGCTAGAAAATATTTGATGTCGTTGGAAAACTAAACAATTCTTCCTGTAAAAGAAATTCGTTGCATGTCACTTCGTGAATTTTGAGTAATAATCTTTTCACCCCGCATCTTTTATTTATTTATATGTATATAATCAACAACTATCTTATAATAATATGATATTAATGAAATTTTAAAATTATCTTATTCGTATTTATATCATTATTATAATAAAATTATCCAATAATTATATATAAAATAAAAGTTATCAAATATCATTATTCTAAATTAATTATATACTCTTTATACTTACGAAATTTGATGAAGGGTAATTTTTTGGAACCAAAATAATAGCTTAAGAACTTACCATTAAAATAGAAGATAATGATAAAAAAGAAAAATAGATCATAGATAATGATTAATTTTATTAAAGGAAAGAAAATTATAATATTTTTTTTTTCATTTTAAGGAGAAAACAATAACATTCTCTCATAGAAATAAGAAAAACAATTATAAGAGGAACCTTAGAGGAGAAACTATTTTTTCTCCCCAGCACTAAAACTTTAGAAAAAAAAGGTGATTTTGGTATGACTTATTAAGAAAATACCGTGTTCCTTTCGTAACAAGAAAAATAAGCTTCAAAGTGGTTTTTTTTTCTGATATGGAACTTCTTTCTTCACATTCTTCCAATTGAAGATTTAGATGAAAGTAATTAAATCTTCACACTTTGTTTTATTCTTTGCCATCATGTTACTTATTTTTTGATAGGTCATTTGACCAACCTCATATAAACTTGACAATGCTAAGTGGCTTTTTCATAACATCTAGTAGGTTTTTATAAGTGTAAAATTTATGCATATTCACATTTTCTTTCTTTACTACTTTTTGAACAAAATGGTAGCATATACATATGTGCTTTGTCCTGGAATTAAAGGCATGTTTCCTTGTAACGTGCAAGGTGCTTCAACTGTAACATTATACAATAAGTTTTTGTTACTTATTTCCCAGTTCTTCCGTTAACCTTTGAGTCTAGATAGCTTTCTTGCATGTTTGAGTAATTACCATGTACTCAACTTCTGCAGTGGACAGAGATACACCATCATGTAACTTGGGATAACCAACCCACTACCCCTCTTGTAAATGTAAACACATAGCTATTAGTATATCTCCTCTTATCAAGATCACCAACAAAATTAAAACAACAAGGTCTTTGACAACTAATTTTCATCCTCCAAATTAGCCTTTAATTAAATTAGTGACTAATTTAAAATTTAGAGTGATTAGTAGCTAAAAACTTAGTAGTTAATGTTAGATATCAATTTAAAAACTACTTTAGATAACGATAAATTTTTAGTTTATAAAATAGTATATAACTTTGTCAATATAATGACTAATTATTGTTTGTCTCTAAATTAGTTGATATTTAATGATTTTCTTGTAGTGTTTGATGGTTTAGTTGACAGAAACAAAGCTCGATTAGTAGCCAAAGGCTACACATGACATGTTGGGATTGATTTCTAGACATTTTCTCACCAGTAACTAAACTTACTTTTGTAAGGATCTTATTAGTTGTTGTTGATGCGAAAAATTGGAGCCTACAATAGTTAGATATCAACCATGCATTCTTAAATGATGAGTTATTTGAGAAAGTATACATGCATATTTCCCATACTAGGGCAAATGTTTAGGCACCAGATCGTCAACCCCTGACTTTTGTGTTTTCCTTAGTGATTCTATTATATCTTTGAAATATGTCAAACAAGGTATTGTGTCTAAATCTTTTTCAAAATAATAATATTATGTCTTATCATTAGTGACTAATTGTTTGACTATAACGATTACTCAAACTTTTTTAAGTTTCAATTTACACATATATGATCTTCTCTTATGAGAGATTAAAAAAAAACATATAGATATTGATTTTCATTTTATTAGTGAACTTGTTGAAAGACAACTCTTCACTCTCATTCATGTCAACATAGAGCATAAAATATTTGACATATTTACAAATTCCCTTCTTACTACTACATTCAATCATTTCAACAACAAGTTAAGAATAATCTAACATTTATTCTTCAAGTTGAGAGAGGATATTAGAACAAAATACAGTTAGATATTATAAATATTCTATAGTTAGTTATTTTTGTTTCCTTTTATATTCCATTTCTTAGTATATATGTCATTATATATAACATTATATTTTATATAAATGACACATCTTAATTCAATGAATTATTTTATTTCCTTTAATCTTGATATTTGTTGATATAAATAATATTTTAATCATCATTGAAAACATATGTGAATCTAAATATATGTGTTAAAATAAATAATTAAAAATTGTGTGATAATATTACTAAATTTAATGGGGTGCAATAAGAAGCACCATTTTTTATTATTATGCAAGCTAATGGATTGGTCCACCCCGTACCTGGCTCATGCGGGTTGTAGGTTATGCGAGACAGACCTAAGCGGGTTAGCGGGCCAAAATAGTGAGTCCACCCGCATTATCACCCTTACATAAAAATCATATTGCTCTCCCAAAGAAGGATACTTGAAGGAGAATTAGGAAAACATTACTCTCGTGTGTGACTTGAAAGAACAAGAAGAATGCATAGTGCTAATTTAATTATCATTCAATCAAAGGGTGAGTGTTACAAGAGCCAAAATATCTTATTTATAAATGCATAAACCCCTTGCACCTAATGCCACAAAAATGTGAGCTTAAAATGTGACAAAGAATCAAACCAGAGCATGGTATAGGGGTGAATTTGAGTGTCCTTATGCCTAAAATTGACATCTTTTACATGATATGAAACTTCAAGTTTCCAAGCTCTCTTCTTCATTCCTTGGTAGAAAATTATTAGGTTTTCTCCATGGTTTTGGGCGTCCAAACAAAGTTCAATTGGAGGCCCAAACAAGGCCCACATATATGAAAGGGGTCTTACTTACTGGATGGATTAGTATCTTGTTTCCATCCAAAACTTTGATTTTGATTGCTTTTCCAACCTTTAGGATAATTGTTATTATTATTGGAGAACTCACCTTACCTTCCTTGATTTCCTATATAATGAGACTATTCTTTAGATGAGTTATTTTGAAAAGAATAGTGACCATTGGGATGATCACCTCCAAAAAAAAACTCACTTCATTGATTGAATTTGATGATAACAATGCACAACTTGTAATGTTGTGGTAGACTAGATATCTGTTTTGTCAATGCTTCTATCTGCTGTGTCAGAATTTTATTCTGAGCCAAATATGCATTTGAAGTATTATGATCCATCATCCTCTTCTTTGACTCAAGTTGTCTATCATTTTGGGCTTGATAATCTGTTGATATTAATGCATCAATAATCTTTGTTGCTTTCTCTGCATCAATTGCCATCATTGTACCACCAACTACAATGCCTAAAAAAATCTTGGTATCAAATCTGAGACCAATATGAAAGATACTCGATTGTGCAATGTCTTCAAACCCATGATTTGGGCATTTCTCAGCATCACCTTGAATCTCTCCCATCTCTCACATAAGGTTTTTTCTGATCCTTGTCTGAACATAGAAATATCAGACTTTGCTTTTGATGTAGCGAGATAATGAAAAAAAAAACCTTTGTAAAATGTTTTCCTCTACATCCTTTCATTTAGTGAGACTCTGATTTGAATGTGATTTGAGTTATTCTTTAGCTTTTCCTGAATGAGAAAGGAAACAAACTCAGATAAACATTGTCAATATCACCTGATTAAAAGCTCATTGTTCCCACTAATTCATAAAATGTAGACAAATGTGTGTATGGATCATCATGATCCATTGTTGTAAATCAATGGATATTGATAAAACTGAGGAATGTAGGTTTCATCTCTGAGGCCTTAGTGGTGGCAGGATAGGCTGCGGTGGTTTCTCTTCAGCCATAATGCTCTCTTCTTGAAAAATATTAATGGGAAGGGAAGAAGTGGTTGAAGATTCTTCTCTAGTGTCTCCTTGTTTTTCTTTTTCTCTTTATCTCCTTGTTTCTTCTAATTTCCTTTTCAATCTCTGATTCAAATAATAACTGGTCTTTAGGAACTTGACCTCTTAATATCATATGAGACAACTCACTCAAGGATTAGCACAAGGAGTAATAGCAATCAAAATAAACTTTTAAAATAAAAAATTCAAAATAAATCTGAAAATAAAAAATTAAAAATAATAAAGAAAAAAATTAAAATATTTTACGACTAGTGTACCGTGTCAGAAGTACTAAATTTGTTCCTAAGGACAGTTATCAAACCCACAAGGAATAGTTAAATTCTCAAGTATAATATTTCATTAAATAGAAAATGATAAGTAAAAGTTTGTTAGATATTTGTTATGTACAAGATTACAAGAATGTAAATAAACACTACAAGAAAATCAATAAATAGCAGCAAAATTTAGAGACAAAAAATAATTAGTCACTATATTAACTAATTTAGAAACTAAAAAATTATTGGTATCTAAAGTGGCTTCTATTATTAATAAAAATTTATTAATTAGTTCCTAAATTGATATCTAAATTAGCTATCTAGATTTTACTTACTAATATTTTAGATTCTAAATTTCTCTCTAAAAGACTAAAAGAGACTAATTTAGAATATAAAATAGTGAGTAGCTAAAACCTTTGTAGCTAAGGGTTAGATACCAATTTAGAAACTATTTTATAAATTTTTATTAATAATAGAAACTAATTTAGATACCAATAATTTTTTTAGTTTATAAAATGGTCTCTAATTTACTCAAATAGTAACTAATTATTTTGGTGTCTAAAATTAGTTTCCATTTAATGATTTTCTTGTAGTGAAAACAAAGTAAAGAGTTGTCTGATTCAATTGAGAAAATTGGGATTGGGGTTCATCCTTTTCACTTTTTTTTTTTAATTTGAAAAGCATAATAATATTCTATCTTTGATTGATATTGATGTCCATATAAAATTCATTTATATCGATTCCTCGCATATAAAATTATTAAGATAGTCTACTAAATATCAATTTCTCACATATTTATAAAAACTTTTTATCGTTACGAGCAGATGATGTTGATAGCAATTAACATTTCAAATTTATTCCATATTAATCAAATATATTAAGCATTATCATTTAGGTCAGATGCTTAGAAGTATTTTTCAGTCAAATCTAAGGATCAAAATCATGATAAAATGAGCGTTAAGAATAAAATGACAATACCAATCATCAATCAAGAACAAAATATTATATTTAAATATCACCTCAACACTAAGAGTTTGAACAGATTACTCTCAATTCTAAAGGGTAGAATTAGTCACTCATGTTGGTCGTTATAAGCATGGAAAGCAAGAAAAGAAGATATAGGATGTTTCTCCTTGACGGCTACCTTTCCTAGGTTTTTTTTATCTCCTTCTATTCTTCCAATGATATATAGGATTATACCTCACGCCTCATATTTAAGCTAGTTGGACTTGGGCTAAGTAACTTCTCTCGCCTAAGCGAGCTACAACTTGCTTAGGTGAGTTGGAAAAGAAAAGGTCCAACTTTTCTGAAGTAATCCCGCCTGGGCGAAATGGGGCTCGCTTGGGCTCGCTTGAATGAGTTCCTCTAGAGTTTTGAGCGTTCCAACTTTCCTTTTTCATCTTATCTATTCTCCTTTAGCCTTTTCATCTCCATTTTCCCATATAATCCTAAAATTAACACAAATTTGAATAAATTGTTCTTATTCATATTATAACCACAAAATATGTAAAAAGATTTAAATTCATAAATCATAGGTTAAATTATAGTTATTTTATTAATAAATATTCATAAGTGTTTGTCTTTTAATATGAAATATTACTAAAATATGACACTTATCAGTATACCTCTACAAAATCCTACAAAAAAATGCATTTATACATTCTATACATGACTAAGATGAAAGAAGAAAATCCTAGTGTTGTACTCTTTGAATGTTTAGTCCTTCCTTGAAGCTTCATCTTCTTCTATCCTCTCAGTCAAATTTTTTGTGCATAGTTGATTTCCATAATATAGATTCATGTTATATGTACCTTTCTACATCAGTTAAGACTTGAATCAAATGGTGAAATCAAAATTCTATCATGGTAGATGAAGGAGATGAGTGTGGATGAATGAGATGGGTGTGGATGAAAGATATAAATGTGGATGTAGGAGATGAATGTAGATTATATAAAAGAGTGAGAGAGAAAAATTGTAAGTGGAGATTTATCAATCTGAACTTTTGTATTAAAAATAATACACGATTCTTATTTATTTCTTATGAAAACACATGAATTCTTAGCATATAAACTAACATATAAAAATTAAAGATATATTCTATTAGTGTTGATCTAATTGATGTTAACTTAAATAAATAATAAAATAAATAAAATTAATGTCGATCTAGTCGACACTAACTTAAATAAATATAAATACTAAAAAAATAAGATTAATCTGGATAGTTAACATTAATCTAACACTAAAAGAAATATTTTTAGTTATTAAAAAAATTAAAAATATTTAACATCAATTTAATTAGAATGGCTTAAGTCAACCTATTAATTCTAACATTAAATAAACTCTAATAACGTCAAATAAACTGATATTAATTAACACAAATATTTTTATTTATTAAAAAGTTAACATCAACTTAAATTTAACTAAACCCCTGTTATATTCTTGTAGTAAAGATCGGTTTATGAGTTTTATATAATATAGAATTAAATTTAAAAATAATTGTAAATTTTTTTACTTTTAAAAAAAATGTGCCTTTTACTTGTTGTTAACAATCTCTAATAACATTGAATTTTTTTTTTTATGTTTTCTGAAAACTAATTTAATTAATTCTTATAGTATAACGTGTACTCGTGAATTTAGCAACAATTATATATTATCAGTGATATAGATACAGTTTTTCATGTGATCTGAAAATAACTATTGTTCTGCAAAATATAAATGTCTCTCTTTGCTAATAATCATTAGAAAAGCTTGAATTGTGCAGGAATAAATAAGATGGGGGAGAAGAGTTAATTAGAGAAAAGATTTAGAAATCTATATAGGCATATTCAGAAGAGAATATTACGCCATATAGTCAGAAAAGGGCACTAATGGTTGATGGTGGTACACGGCTGACAGAAGGAATTTCCCTAAATCGCAGGAAGATATTATATGCACCTGCCTTTGCTGTGCTCACAAAGTCTTCACATTATATGGTTATGGTGAGGAGGCATATGCATGTAAATCATGTTTCAACTTGTTCAGTCTAAAGTTACACCATATGTAGTTGGGCATCTAAAAAGCATGACCTCATCTTTCTTTTCAAACTGCTTTCTTCAACTTCACCTATTTCTTCCTATAAATACTCTACCATACCACCTTATTTCAATCAACCCTCATAGTTTCTGTTTCCTATATTTCCTCCTCAGATCCATTAGATCGAATTCAGATCTTCATCTGATGCTTTTGGACTTCTAAAGGTAATCTAAAGGCATCTCTCTCTGTAGTCTCAACAAATTTTCCCTTTCTTTTCTCCTGCTGTACTTTTTCTCTCTGGAAAACAATTTTGTCTACTGCATATATCAAGATGGAGAAGGTTATCAGGTTGGCAACAGACAAGGGTGTGGTGGTTTTCACCAAGAGCTCTTGTTGCCTCTGCTATGCAGTCAACATTCTGTTCCGTGAACTTGGAGTCAACCCTGTGGTTCATGAAATTGACAAAGATCCTGAAGGCAAGGAAATGGAGAAAGCTTTAACTAGGTTGGGTTGTCCAGCACCTGTTCCAGCAGTGTTCATCGGAGGGACGCTTGTGGGGTCCACCAATGAGGTCATGTCCCTCCATCTTAGTGGTTCACTCACTAAAATGCTGAAACCATATCGATCTTTATCTTAAAGAAGAGTGCACATGCAACTTAAGACATGCTCTTCCTACCTTGATTGGAAGAATAACCATTCACTATACATATGGCTCCAATGATGAGCAGAGTAGTAACTACTAAGCCTAATATTGGATATGATCCATGCACGTATCAAGTAGTTAATTTCTACTAAATGTAATGTTATAATTATTCTTAATGATGTTTTATTTATATAGTTGTACTGATGTACGTCCAAGTAAATTATGTTGTTGAAAGTTCATATATATATATATATATATATAGGCAGGTACTGTTAATTCCAAACTTGGCAAAATTTTGGTTATGTAAAAATTAAATCACAGATGATGATGAGATGAGTGATCTGAAAAGCATATCTGAAAAGTTGCAACCCTTTATGGATCTCAGAAAAATCTCCTCCAGTTCTCTCCCTCCTTTCTTTTTCGCCCTTTTCTACAATCTCTAACCAGTAACCGTTATTATTGAATAAACTTAAGTCATCATCCTCGTAACATGAAAATAACTGCAAACACTTGCTTTTGAATATAAGTGTGCACTTTTCCTTGTAAAGAAAATATTCTGAGGTAAGATCTGTGGGCATCATAAATAGCAAAAATCTTAAATCGCATGCAAACCCACTGTGGTTTTGTCTGTCTCAATCTGCTACGTGACCACTTCTGTTCATGTATTCTCTCATGGTTACTCTGTCCTCATGTCAACTGAACATCACCTCACGTGCAGGATTATTCACCATCCTATTTAATCTTCTCCTCCATTTCATTTATATGCAATAAACCTTATACATTCTCGTCAAAATATAAAATAAACCTTATATATGTCCATGGTATATAATGTAGTAAACGAGGTTTTAAAATACAAATAAAATTGATTTTCCGAGATGTGAGTGATTAATGTCCATAAGGACTTATCCGCGGTGTATTGCACAAGTGTCCCAGGATACAACAGGACTTCCTGGAAATTTCCAAGGATCAGAACTAGCAAGTTACTTTTAAAAGAGTAAGAATCCAATAAACCTAGAAAATATTATAATTAAAAATAAAAGAATAAATGAAGAGAGAAAAAGAGAAAAAAGGTGAAAAGGTGAGAGGAAGAAGAAAGGTGCACGGTGAGTGGGTTGAGGAAGATGAAGAAGTGTGAGTGAGAGATGTGTTTCTGAAGCGGATGGAGCTTTCTTTATATAGGGAGAGAAATCAACAAATTTGTTGCAACTTCCACACCCACGTGCTTCCGTTTCAGCATCTCAATCCTAGAGAAAATCAGAGAAAATCGTGTGAGGATCGTGGGAGAAGGAGCAAAGCCTGCATGGATCCTGGAAGATAGTCTTGAGGAGAAGAGTCAAGGAGAAACCCTAATTTCAATGGTCAAGGGTTATGTTGATCTTTTCGAAAAGCTTTTGCAATACCGCTATATGCGTTCGATTTACAACTACCCTCACATATTGCAAAAGATAAAACATAGAAACAAAGAAAGGAAAAAATATGAAAATCCTGGGTTCATCTAAGATATAATGCATCAGAGCTGGTATAACAAGCTATATGAACCAGTCTTAGATTGATGAACTTAACACATAGTATAGTTGGTATAACAAGCTATATGAACCAAGACACTTAGTATGTGTTAGAGGTTTACCAATCACAATACACCCCCACATTACTTGTTGTTATCGTTGTGTTGCGCTTACTAGCCATGCGTGTGCCCAGTATTCATGAGTGTTATAGAGATCTTGCCAAGATCTCATGCAAGAGGCCTCACTTGACACTCATATAGGTAATTTCATCAAGTGTATGCTGCAAATCATACACCACCCATAAGGGATATAAAAATCATTAAAACTCTTTAACCTCAAAATTTTAATCACAAAGTGATATGCGTTGATTTTAGATCGATTCATTTAGATGACACTTTTGAATTAAGATTGAGATTATTTATCAAGTAAGGTGAGAAACCTAAGGAATATTCCCACTAGACATTAACTTAACAAGTGTTAAGTAGATGTGAAGGTTCATTTCCATAAGGTCAAAAGGAAAAACACAATTACGGTGAAGATGATGACAAGTAATGGTGCAGAAATTTTAACAAACACAAGGTGAGCAAGAATATGAACCGAATTGAAAACAAGGAAGTAAAACCATTAACAAGACTAGAAAACTGAATTGATACAAAGAGCAATAACAAGAACAAGACATATTTTGGATTTGAAAATAGAATGGAAATGGAATGGAAAGATATGAGTGAAGGAAACTTAGGAGAAGTGGAAATGTGAAGGGAGCACGCCACTTGGATGGCGAATTGAATCCAAGATAAGTGTAGATGTCGCCACTTGAGAGCTTCACAACACTCACAAGATAAGACTAATTTTAGGAGGAGATCTCTCACTCACAATTCTAACACAATTTGTGTATAGTAACTTTACTCTTCATTCAACATTACAATACATGAGGTAGGCCTCCCTATTTATAGATTTAGGAACTTTGGAAAAGAAAAAAAGAGGGTAGAATGGGGAGGTGGAATATGGTGCGTTTTTAGGTGTTGACCATAGGTCAATGTCGCACCATTCTATGTGTTTCTAGAAGGTAGGGTTTCTTTCTACCCTAATGGACTTCTGATGGCCCATTCTTATGTCTTCACCTCTTATTATTGTTATATAGACCTACTCTTGTTTATTCTACTATTTGGACCCCTCATGTGAGTCCAAATTATTTACAACATTTTCTAATTATTTAAGAAGACTAGCGTGAAGAAATTTAGGTGTTCCGGTCCTTGTCCATCCTCCTACCGATGAGGTCTTCCTTTGATTGTTGAGATGACCCTTCATAGTTGTCATCCTTGGTCATCTTCTTGTGGACTTGGGTCGTATCACAAAGTTTATGTTCTAGATCATGCAGTGTCTAACACTTTTCACACACACCATATGAATGGACAAAGTTGATATTAAATCAATATTAGTGCTAGCAGAACTAAAAAGTGACTTACCTATATGAACCTTATTCATGGGATCTCTAATCACAAAGGTTGGGTTTCCATCACTTGTTTGTTTGCAGGTGACCTAAGTCTCACTCCCCTCGATGTTTCTAAAATCAGTTTTCTCCCTACGGGTTTTGTTAGAGGATTTGCCAAATTCTGTTCTGACTTGACATAGTCAATAGAAATAATTTCACTCTTTAGCATCTGCTTCACCAAATTATATCTCAATTGTATATGTGTGTTCTTTCCATTGTAAGTTTTATTTTTAGCTATAGCTATTGTCGATTGGCAATCACAATGCATTGATACAAATGGAGTTGGTTTCATTCCTAATGAAATGTTTGCTAATAAGTTTTTCAACCATTCAGCTTCACTACCAACCATCTCGAGAGCAACAAACTCAAATTCCATTGTTGATCTTGCAATAATAGTTTGTCTGGCTTATCTCCATGTAACTGCACCACCCCCAAGTGTAAATACATAACCACTAGTGGATTTTATCTCATATGAATCAGAGATCCAATTAGCATTATTGTACCCTTCTAGTACAGCGAGAAATCCACTATATTCAATGGCATAATTCATTGTACCTCTCAAGTATTTCATGAGTCTCGCAAGCGCATCCCAATGATCCTGACTAGGACATTGAGTGTATTTATTCAGTTTACCTACTGCATAAGCAATATCTAGTCTAGAAAAGATCATTAAATGCAATAAGCTCCCAATTATCTAGGCATACTGAGTTTGAGAAATAGATTCTCCTCTATTCTTCTTTAATTTAGAGTTAGCATCATAAGGGGTACTCACTGACTTAAATTCATATAGTAACCAAACTTCTTAGGAAATTTCTTAGTGTATTTTTCTTGGGAGAGTAATATACTATCTCCCTTCCTTAATTTTAACTCCTAGAATCACACTTGCTTCACCCATGTCTTTCATCTCAAACTTAGATCCAAGAAACAATTTTATTTTAAAAACAAATCATTGCATGTACCAAAAACTATCATGTCATCTACATACAAACATATAATGACACATTCACCATTTTCAGATCTAGAATACACACATTTATCAGCATCATTGGTAGAAAAACCTTCGCAAAGTAAAACATTATCAAGTTTTTCATGTCATTGTTTTGGTGTTTGTTTCAAACCATACGGAGATTTTAAAAGTTTCCACTTTTTCCTTTTGACCTAGAACTACACATCCTTCAGGTTGAGTCATATAAATTTCCTCTTCTAGTTCACCATTCAAAAAGGTTGTTTTAACATCCATTTGGTGAATTACTAACTTATGGATAGATATTAGAGCTAACAACACAGAGATAGAGGAAATCCTAATAACAAGGGTAAAAGTATCAAAATAATCTATGTTATGTTTTTTAGTTAAACCTTTAGCAACTAATCTTGCCTTATATTTCTCTATGGATCCATCAGGATGGTACTTCTTCTTAAAGATCCACTTACAACCAATGGGTTTTTCTCCTTTAGGCAGATTTACTAAGGTCCATGTATTATTTTTCTTAATTGAATCAAGCTCAATTTTAATGGTCTTATCCCAATGTCTAGCATCAGAAGCACTAGTAGCTTCTAAAAAACTTGTTGGATCATTTTCAACTAGATATGTGCAAAATCATCTCCAAATGAGGTTTCCTTTCTCTGTGTTTTACTTCTCCTAACATTCTTACTCATGGCATCACTAGCACTATCTATAAGTTGTTCATATGTACCACTACTCTTTAGAGGAAAAACATGTTCAAAGAACTCAACATTTTTCGTCTCTACTATAGTGTTACGTTCAATTATATCACTATTAAGAACTAGAAACATATATGCAACACTATGTTCCGCATATCCTAAGAACATCCAATCAGATGTTTTAGAGTCTATTTTCCTTTTCTTAGGATCAAGTAACATCACTGTAGCTAAACACCCTCACACTCTTAGGTATTTTAGATTACGTTGATAACATTTCCACAACTCATAGGGTATTTTACCAGTTTTCTTAAGTGGTATCCTATTTTTCAAAAAACACACGGTAAGCAGAGATTCACCCCACAGATTATCAGGAGCATTAGAACTAATAAGCATGACATTCATCATTTCTTTAAGAGTCATATTTTTTCTTTCAGCTACTCCATTAGATTCAGGTGAATGTGGTGGGGTTACTTCATGTATAATACCTTATTTAACATAATAATCATTAAATAAAACATATTGACCACCTCTATGTGATCTAATTCTTTTAATTTTCTTATTCAATTGATTTTTTACTACTGCTTTATAAGTTAAGAACATGTCAAAAGCTTCATCCTTATGTTTAATTAAATACACTTTGGTGTATCTAAAAAAATCATTTATAAATGTTACAAAATAATTTTTTCCACCTCTAAACATGGTTTATTTTGAATCTGCAAGAACGATATGAATTAAACTAAGAAGTTCAGTTTGACGTTCTACAGAATGATATGTTTTCTTCGTTATTTTAGATTCTACACAAATATCACATTTACTATTTTATTTGTCATGCATGTAGATTAATCTTAGTGATTGCAATTTCATAACATACGAATAATTCACATGTCCTAACCTAGCATGCCATATATCATACAAATCAACAATATAAGCAAAAAATTCAAATTCATTAATAACTTCATAAATGTTCAATACAAAAAGACATTAATCACAATATCCCTTCCCCATAAAAACATTGTTTTTTGTCATAACAATCTTGTCAGGTTCAAATGACACTTTAACCCCAATTTTGCTTAGCAATGCTACAGAGATCAAATTAACTCTAATTAATTGCACATGTAGCACATCACTCAAATCCAGAGTTTTACCATATGTGAGCTTTAGAAGAACCTTTCCTTTTCCTAGGACAGGATTTGTCCTGGAGTCACCGAGATAAACTTGTTCTTCTCCATCCCCCACACTTGTGTAGGAGGTAAACACGTTTTTGTTTGCACAGATGTGTCTAGTAGACCCAGAGTCTACCACCCATTTACTCACATTTGTCACAAGATTTACTTATGAAACGGCTGCCACAATTGTATCTTCCCCTTCGCCTAAATTTGCCTTAGGAGGATAGTTGTTTTTTGCCCTATCTATGTACCGAGGTGCATGATGACCTAGCTCTCCACAAACAAAGCAATTACCATTTTTCTTGAAGTGGGGTTGGTTCCATTGGGACGAGAGAATTTATTATTATATTTCTTTTTGTGATCAGATTTTTTCTCGTACCATTTTAGAAATGGTTTGTCTTCTACCACATTTGCTTTGGTAGACAAAGTTTTGGCCTTTGCAACAGTACACTCCTTCATGTTTGTGTCTTCAATTATGATGTGGGTGATCGGATTTGATAGCGGCATTTGTTTGTGCCTATGCTTCAGGTGTTGTTTGTAATCAGTCCAAGATTGCGGGAGCATTTCCATCAAGAGTTTGAACACGAATTCATCAAGCAAGGTTATGCTTTCAGCTTTGATATCTTAAAGCAACTTGTGGTATTCATGTATCTGGATTTTGATGTCTTTGTCTTCGATCATCTCCCAACGGTAGTAGTTTCCGATCACGAACCTTTGTCTGATGACGTCTTCGGCAGTGTATTTGAGGTTAAAGGAATCCCAAATATCTTTTGTTTCCTTGTAAGAGCAATAGACATCGAACATATCATTAGATAACGCATTGAATAAGGTGTGATGACATACCTTGTTTGCATGGATCCAAGCATCAATTTGTTTTGCAGTCGTGCTTGGGTCGGGTTTAAAAGTCGTAAGTGCAAAGCGACCCCATACATGTCCGATAGGGTGGACACTCATTGTTGCCAGCATTGGAAATTCTAACCGGTGAAGACTTTCGAGACTTCTGGAAAAGGTTTTGCAAAAATGGTTTTCGTTGTGGAAACAGTGTTTGACGTTTCTGAAGCAGAGTTGTTGTTGTTGTCCGTATTCTCAAGCATAAGTTCTTACGATTGTAGTAAATGAGGCTTTAAAACACAAACAAAATTGATTTTTCGAGGCATGAGTGATCACTGTCTGTAAGGACTTATCCGCGATGTATTGCGCAATTCCCCCAAGATACAAATGAACTTCCCAGAAATTTCTGAGGATCAGAACTAACAAGTTACTCTTAAAAGACTAAGAACCCAATAAACCAAGAAAATATTTATAATTTAAAATAAAAGAATAAATGAAGAGAGAGAAAGAGGAAAAAGATGAAAAGGTGAGAGGAAGAAGAAAGGTGCATGGTGACTAAGTTGAGAAAGATGAAGCGTGAGTGAGAGATGTGTTTTTGAAGCGAATGAAGCTCTCTTTAAATAGGGAGAGGAACCAACAAATTTGTTGCAACTTCCACACCCACATGCTTCCGTTTCAGCATCTCAACCCTAGAGAAAATCGGAGAAAATCGTGTGAGGATCGTGGGAGAAGGAAGAAAACTTGCGTGGAACATGGAAGACCCAATCTTGAGGAGAAGAGTCAAGGAAAAACACTAACTACAATGATGAAGGGTTCCGCTGACTTTTTCAAAAATTTGTTGCATTTTTGCAACCTCTTCCACAATCTCCAAATTTTCTACAACGCCAACATCTAACTTTTGCAATTCAAATATATGCGTTGGATCTACAACATATAAAACACATATAATACACCTTTTATTGTTTTTACTTTAATTATCATAAACCTACAATTATGATATTTTTCAAAAAAAAAATCAACATTTTAATATTTTTTAATTATAAATTATAAATTACGAGTATAACTGTTAATTAAAAACTTGAGGTAATGTTTAAAAAATTTAAACTAAAATATTTTAATTATTACACAAATATTTTGTATTAATTATTAATTACTTTAATAATTTAAAAGTAAGATTATAATTATAATTAATAATTAGTAATAAAAATATTAAATACACAACAACATGTAATAAATCATAATATATAGTTATTTTTAACTAACGATAAATGTGTAACTTTATTTTTATATTGTTTTTTTTATCAGAAGAAAATATTATATACCTATATACCACAGACACACTAACACTTTTCCACACAAAATATACATAACATTATAAATATATGTACAACTACACAGAAGAAACTAACCTCCCTGAACTACCAAAGCATGCTCATACTTAACCCAAATAAAATTAATTGGCTAAACATCCTGAAACCAATCATTAAAAAATATAAAATATATAATGTATTGTCCATATTATTTATGTAATCCTTCAAAACATATTTATAAATTCTTAGACAATTCATCCACACATTGATTCGTAATCGCATCATCCATACGATCACAGTTTAATAAAAAATATATAACAAAAATACCATAATCAATGTACAAAAATAATTAATTATTTCAAACATTCAAGCAACAACATTTATTTAATTCATCTCACCAATTCAACACTATTCATAGATATATACAAACAACTTTTAAAATATTGCATTAAGTATTAACATCAAAATCTACTATAGTAAGTTTGATCATCGGATATCTTCTCACTCTTATATCTATTACTCTTATATCTATTGAAAATTTAGATTATTGACATATGATTCGTGAAGCGATATAACTATTTATTTGAGCTATATATAGTTTCTTGAGAGGAATGAACAAAATTTACAACTCAAGTATTTTATTCTAATTAAACAAACAAGTGTTTTCAATTTAAAACCATTTCTATATACTATTGAAACTAAACTTGTTTTAATTCAATTAAGATTTAAAGTAATTGCCATGTAAAAAACATTTCATTCAAAATACTAATTTCAAATATTTCAAATATCAAATTACATGGTCAGACGATATTACATATAAACAAGTCATCTACCGATATTCATATTTAAAGACATTAATTTCGTATCAACGCAAATCAAGGGATTCTGAATAATCAACCTTAAATAGGAGACAACATTTATTATTGAATTATGTCAATAACAAGGTCAAAGGAGAGAAAGTGAAGAATTTAGTATATATCAGAGAATACACAGATTAAACACTAATTAAGAGTTCACATATTCTTAACTATACTGAATGTTTTAGGTTTGAGATGTAATCTGGAACATCATCAAAATTATTTAATCTAAATTGTTTTTATCAGCACTTAATTTAATATAATGTCTCTCACTAAATCAAGACATAATCATCATTTATATACAATTGTATACAATTTTATTTCATCATCACATAACTCTCCACCAATAACTTCTCATTTCATCATCAAAAATCAATAACTCAAATAACAACAAAAACGAGGAAATTAGAATGTGAGGGAAAAAATTCTTAAGAAAAACAGGTCACATTATCTTATACTTGTTGTCTAGAAAAAAAATCACTTCAAAACTCTAGCAAAAAAATGGTTTATATAATATATAAATTTTATAATTTTGAAATAATAAAATATTCATTCTCTGTTTAATTTAATATTTCCTTTATAACTTATAAAATAGGTTCCTACACTTCTATTAAAAGTTAATCACATTTAAGTCATACACGAAAAAGTTAAATATGTTTTATATTTCAAACAATAAATATTTTTTTACATAATATTATAAAAATCAAAAGTGGTATACTTAATCAAAAGAAAAAAAGGTAATTATAAAAAATATAACAAAAATGTGTAATAAGATTTTCTTCTTCAGGACAAAGAATAAATAGAATTAAATGGAATATTAGAATACTCCAATCCTTATATAAAATAAAGTTATATTTTTAAAATAATTTCAAAAAATCTAAAGTTTAACAACTAAATAAAAAAAAACCCTAAATTTTTATTTTATTTTATTTTTGGTGTTGATATGTGATAAGCAATGGTGTACTTAAAATATGACACATGAGATTAAACCAGTCGCATGAATTTTTAAAATTTATAAAATTATTGTTATTTTCCATGTCATCAAAAACTGATTGTCTGATCTTATTTGTTAAGGTCTGTTTGTTTTCAAGGACAGATTTACACAGATGAATACTAGGTAGGGAATAAAAAGTAACAAAAGCACAAAAACTAAAAGTTGAAAATTAATTAAAAACAAAAAACGAAATAGAAGTATTGCAACGTTCTTTTTTCAAAAGATTTATAAAAGGAAGTCGATTATTTAAACAATTATAAACATAAATTTATAATAAAATATTATCATGTGAATACATAATGGATTATGGAAAAGATATTTTATTATATTTACACATATAATTATTATATAAAATATTAAATATATATATATATATATTCTATTTTTATATAATTAATTCTTATTATTAATTTATTAATATTTATATTATACAAAATAAATATAAGTAATTATATAACATAATATAATATAAATAAATAAGTATTTATTAAAAAATAAAAAATTTATAAAAAATAATAATAAAATAATTATAAATAATAAACAATGATAATAAAAATAAATAAAATTAAACAATAGTAATAATAGAATTATAATTTTTTATTTGTTTAGAGCTAATCTATAATAATAAAAATAAATTACTTATTATATATATATATATACATATATTAGTTTAAAAAAATTTAAAATGTATTATATCTATTAAATCACTTCAAAACATTTTCTTCATTTTGCACCCTCCTTTCCTTAATTCAAACAATTTTAATTTTCACTCTCTTTTCCTTCTTTTCCACTTCCTAAAATATATCTCTCAATCCAAACAAAATATTAATGATTAAGATTTTTACTTCAGAGTTTATAATCAGAATCACAAATTTAAGACTTTAATTTTATAATCATCTCATTGAAATATGTTGACATAAATATAAATTTGAAGACTTTATTATACAAATAAATTAATATATTTATATTTGAAAACATATTTTTCTGTTAATAATGAAATAAAACATCAATTATTAAAATATGAATTTTATAAAACTTATGTAATAAAATAAAAGTTATAAAAAGAATTTAAAGTGATATAATAACATTAGAAAACATAAAAAAGTAAAATCCCCTTTCATATGTAAGGTAAATCATGAGGTATAGGTTAACAATATTACTATGTGTTATGTGTTAGGTTAATAATGTCAATAATTTTATCTAATTTCAGGAACTATAACAAATTTTACTACAAAATCGAAAGAACTAAAATCTACATTCTTTTTAATTGAAAAAAAAAATACTCAAGATTAAAAAAGACTTAATACTTTTCCGTATATTAATTTTAACGTTTACATATAAATTATATACGAACAATTGTAAATGTATTAAATATGATAATAGTTTATGCAGAGATTGAGAATAACACAATTGATTAAATTATATCGATATATAATTTAAGATGGGACTATTTAGTCTCGTTTTTATTTAGTGTAAGTTATACAAATCTAATATTTTAGATCTTAAAATTACTTTCATTTTTTAATTTTATTTTTCTATCAATTATTTTGTATCTTAAAAAACAAAGAATTTATTTTGTTTTTCATTTATGTTACCAAACCAATGTCACGTATCTATAATCCAACTAGATGCAACTATTACTGAGTAGTTTTTCCTCCCACGGTTGCAAAAAAATATTTTAAGGAATTTTGCACTATTTTGTATATAAACCATTAGTCACATTGGTTTATACTCATCCTAACCATATCCACTTTTGGGATTAAGGCAATGAAAGATGGTTACTGCCTCTTAGAAAAATCTCACTATTATACAAATCTTCCACAAACTGCACTTATCTTTTTATATTCCATATTCTCTCTTTGATTTCTCTTTTCTTTTTAACTTACCAATTTATTTGTCTTCGTTAGTTATATTAAAACTCCAACACCTCCAACTTTGGTATTTCTCAATCTTCATCGCTAAATATCTTCTAAAAAAATTCTCTAACCCCCTTCTTCACTTTTTGTGTTCCTCTGATTCAAACCTAATTTCTTCCAAAATTATAGAAATTTGAATTATAATCAACTTATTAGGGTTGATTATGAGACAAAGGGGTGTTTTTTACATCATTTGTCTAATTTTTTTTTACAATCTCAAATATACAATGGGATGGTTTAACTTTGCTCACATGCACATGAAATTTTTTGTAATAGTAAGTGTGGAAGTAGTCTTTGAAGTATATGGAGTATTTGGGGATACTTCAACCCTTATACAAAAGGTCGTGTATTGTAAACTCCACATGCTAACAAAATGACTGTTGTTAAAAAAAATACTCTTACCCCAGTAAATTATAGACACGGAAAGTGAAAGACAAGTACCTATATCCTGACAATGATATGTATATTAAGAATTGGACTTTAACCCTAATTCAACCTTATAAAACCGACTTATAAATTGAGGTTTGCACGCACTTATATATTATGAAATGTCTTAATCTCTAGTCAATGTGAAATCAAAAGTGTACTAATGAAGAAAAAAAAATAGTCTTCCACTATAAGAAAATTATTAAATAGAAACTAATTTTAGAGACCAACCTTGTTCTTGGAATAGTTAACCTTAACACCATAAGCAAGTTCGAAACACTTCATAATTGCTTTTAAGGTCAAAACACTTTGAGTTGTGACTTTACAAAATATAGGATGTCGTCTGCAAATTGCAACATACTCGCATTTACTCGTCCTTCCTCGATCTCGATACTCTTTACTAACATCTTCTCTTATGCTTGTCTGACAACCCCTACAAGCCCTTCTGTCGCAATGAGGAAGAGAAATGTTGTTAATGGGTCCCCTTGCCTTAAGCCCTACTTTCATTTGAACTCAGTAGTTGGACTTCCATTTACCAACACAAATATCAAAGAATATTCTAAGCAATTTTTTATCCATACAATCCACTTTCCACAAAATCTCAGTCTTCCTAGCATGCAATAAATAAACTCCCAACTTACTGAGTCATAAGTCTTTTCATTATCCACCTTGAACACCACACATTCTTTCTTTTTTTTCTCTTTACTTCCTCAAATGTCTCATTAGCTACTAGCACACCATCCAACAACCCCCTTCCTTCTAAGAACGCAGATTATTGAGGGTCAATGACTTTATCCAACACCATTTTCAACCTTGAAGAAAGAATTTTAGATACAAATTTATACACACACCCCACCAAGGAAATCGGTCTAAAGTTATTCAAAAGTTATGGATTTACAACTTTTGGGACTAGAGCAATAAAAGAAGCATTAGTACCTTTCGTTCAACTTCCACCCTCTGCAAAACTTTGTACCGCACTCAAAACATCTCCTTTTATAATATCCTAACAAAATTTTATAAAGCGAGAGTTAAAACAATCTAGTCCAGGACTTTTATAACTGTCGCAATTCAAAACCGCCTCCTTAATTCAACTTCAGAAATAATTCCAACCAACATGTCATTGTCCTCTCTTATGATACCCTTAAACCGGACATTATCCCATCTAACTTGTCTTCTTTCCCCCTGCTGAACCTTTCCTAAAAAAAATCCTTCATTCTAGCTTTTACTTGAACCGGGTCATCACACCACTGATCACCAACCTTAAGACTACTAATTCCATTTTGCATCCTCTTCCACTTAATACTAGAGTGATAAACCTTGACTTAACCAATTCATCCTTTCTTTTTGCTGCAAAATGGCTTCTTGTTTAACTCTAGCTTGCCCCAAGTCAGCAAAAAGACGTCTCCTTTCTTCTCTTCCTTCCACACTTAACTCCTCTTCATCATCTTTTCCAAATCCACTCTTTGTTGATTGACATCTCCAAATACAGATTTGTTCCAACTCCTTATGTCGAACTTTAACCTTTTCAATTTCTCCTTCAAAACATATAGACCATTCCCCCTAATAACATAGATTTTCCACTTAGTCCTTATGAGCTCCCTAAAATGAACATCTTTTCGCCATACATCAAGACATATAAACGGTTTTGGACCCCAGTCAATGTTTGTATCCTTTAAAATTAACACACAATGATCCGAAATTGATCTCCCTTCCGCAAACTATTTACTTCCCGACCACTTCTCTAACAATTCATGTGAAACTAAAATTCTAGCTATTTTTCTCTTAACTGTCCCATTAGGTTTATACCAAGTAAACTTTCTTCCCACCAACGGAATATCGACCAGACTAGAATCTTCAATAAAATTATTAAAACTCCATATTTCACTACTATAATTGACATTAGAGCTTTGGCCTCTTCTCTGCCCAGCAAATCTGATAGAATTAAAATCTCCAGCTACACACCACAATTTTAATGGATGACCTTTTCTTACCTCATTTAACTCATCCCAAATAATTCTCTTTTCTCTTAAGGAACCAACACAATATATATTAGCTATCGTTATTTCTATTGGCGTTCCTATCTTCCACATTCCTTCAATGACTAAAAAGTTATTCCCGTTTTTGTACCTTTTCATTTCAAAACAATTTTTCTTCCACATAGTGATTAGCCCTCCACCATTATTGACTGTCCCATTCTCAATCCAATCAATTTCATTTGACCCCCAAATTTGATAGTAACTTTCCTCATTAATATGTTCACATTTTGTTTCCTAAAGGCAAATAAATCCAACTTGTTCTTTTCTAATAAGATCACTAATATACTTCCTTTTTATCCTTCCTCCCAAAACCCCTAGTATTCATACTAATCAGTTTTATCATCTAAAACATTTAGTCCACCCCTACTTTGACCCTCCTTCCTATTGTCCTTTTCTTCCATACACTTTAAACTATATAAGACTCCTTCCTCGTTTCCCAAACAAGAGAAACCTAATTCCTTTCCTACATTCTGAATTTTAGTTGCTTCCAAAGACTCGTTATTTAACCAAACTAGACGATTGCAATTTTTAACACCATTATCAGAAATGTAATTAGAATTAGACTCTAACCTTACATTTGTCTTGCGAGACTGCTCATTGGTTTTGTCAAGGCATGCAAACCCACTTGTGATTTGTTGTTGCTACTCTCCCCAACCTTTGACGTCCTCTGTCTAGCACCGCTAATCAACACATCAAGGTGGTGGAGGTGCACATGCGCGATAGAGCTTAACTAGATAATTGGTAGTTAAAACCTTGGTAGTTAATTAGATACCAATTTAGACATTATTTATCAATAATAGAAACTAATTTAGAAACTAATAATTTTTTTAGTCTCTAAAATAGTATCTAATCCAGTTAATATAGTAACTAATTATTTTTAATCTCTAAAATTGATTTCTATTTAATGATTTTCTAATAGTGAAATAAGAAAGAATCATAAAAATATAAGTTGCCATATAGTCTTTGTAAACTTCACCTATTAAAAATATTAATGAAAACAAGCTTCAGCTTCTCAATGAATCTTAATAAAATCAATATAAAAAAAACTTATAAATTAAAGTTATTTTATAGAATATGCAATTATTAGTAATATTTAAATTGACAATAATAAGTTATAATTTTTTTTAAAAATATGATACTCAAATATTTTGTTTTAAAAAATAAAAATGTCATTCATATATAGAGGAAAATGAAATATTTTAACTAAAAAAATGTGATCATGACATTATCTTGACTATGAAATTATAAAAGGAGAAATATAATGATTTTTTAAAAAATAACACTTAAATATAAGTAACTTCACTATAACAAATTAGAGTTGAACATTAACGTTAATGGCACTACAAGAAAATAATGAAATAGAAACCAATTTTTAGATACAAAAAATAATTAGTTGTTATAGTGACTAAATTAGAGACCATTTTTTAGAGACTAAAAAAATGGTTTTTCAATTAGTTTCTATTATTGTTAAATAGTTTCTAAATTGATGTCTAATTAGCAACCAAGGATTTTGCTACCAAATTTAGAATCTAAATAATTGGTAGCAAAAACCTTGGTTGCTAATTAGATATCAATTTAGAAACCATTTAACAATAATAGAAACTAATTTAGAAACCAAAATTTTTTTAGTTTCTAAAATAGTCTCTAATTTAGTCACTATAGCAACTAATTATTTTTTGTCTCTAAAAATTGGTTTCTATTTCATGATTTTCTTGTAATGGGTAAAATCCCTCAAAATATTTTACCTTAAGAAAGTAATATATTATTCTCAAGTTTTCTTCCACGAAATACTGTTTAGTTTAAGTAATTTTATTTTTATATATGTTCTATTTTACATAAGTATATATTAATTAAAATTATTGCTTTTTATCAATAATAAATAAATAAAATAAAATGGAGTATTATTATACATAAAAATAAAATGGTAAGAATATCTCTCACCCTTGCACCAAAAAGAATCTTTTACCTTATCTCAACACAGGGAATCTTTAGACACTCTAAAAACCACGAACAACAGTATAACTAATAGATGTAAAAGATATAATGAGTTTTGCTAATAGTATGTACAATATGACATGATGATATTTTTGGATAAATAGAAGGTACGTATATATTTTTATTGAAAGTGAAAGAGTAATCTTTTGTGCATTAAAAAAATAAAATCATCTATCAGTTAAATAATCGTATTGGTAAAAGACAGTTTGCGGCCAATTAAAAAAATTATGAGTTATGATTATATATAGCTTTTAAAAGAAAGCATCTCTCAAAAATCAATGTACCCTGGTTGAGAAATGTTAAGCTGACGAACGAGTGATTATTTCTCAAATTCAAGTAAAATTCAATCTCTCAAAATTCACTCAGAAGATCACCGAATAAAACTTAAAAAAAAACTGATAAAAAAACATATGAAAATTAAATATTAAAAATAAATAAAATTAATATCAAAATTATCAATAATTTTATTATTGATAATATTTAATTTTATGTAAGTTATAATCAAATAAATCAATAGTAATTTTATATATTTTATTATTTATTTATACACTTAGATAATTTGGTTTGTGTTATGTGCAGTAAGGTGGAGGAATCTGTTAGTCACCTTTTCCTAACATATGTGAAGTGACTTTAGTAGTGTGGAACTTTATGTTATAGGTTAATTGAGGAATACACGATTCAACATAATAATGTAAAGCATCACTTATGTCAATTCAGGTTATTAAAGTTATCCGGGAATAATGGTTGGGAGTATATGTGGATAGCAATTGTGGGAGAGATTTGGAAACAGAGAAATAATATCAATTTTAATAATAGTAGACCTGATCCAATAGAGATTTTTACTATGGCACAACTGACTAGTCTTGAATTACCAGAAATAAAAAGGGGATCTCCTTTAAGTATTTTAATTGGTGTTTAAACTCGATAAGTTATTTGAAAACTATTAAAAAGAAATCTAGTTGTACTTAAAATTACATATTTTGTAGGTCATTCAAAGAGGTAGCATTGTGATGATTGGTGGGAATTATATATGATTGTTATGTTTACATCTTGTACATGGTATTATGGTTGGGAAATGTATTTGGTATGATGTTTGCAAGTGGAAAACAATTGGTTGAGTTAGCATGAGGATGAAAGTGATTATACAAGGGGTGGAAAGCGAAAAGAAAGACAAGAAGAGACACAACAACATAAGAAGCTTGCGGAAGACAATTTGGCCAAATAAAGTTGTAATAATTTGTATAAGGTATTGTATTGATGGATCACACATAAATATCAAATGATAAATTGAATGTTGTAATAGATAGACTATACCCTGGAGGAACTTAGGTATTTTATTCTCATTTAGTTTGAAAGACTTGATGATCTTTGGTACCTTATTGGTTGTCTTCATGAGTAGGTTGGACTTCTTTGTATAAGGATTGAAGAACCCCTTAAGTGCTCTCATATTTATTTAATTAATTCATTATTGATAAAAGAAAAAACCTTGGAGGAATTGCCTTAGCTTATGCTCTATATATGTTTGATAAAACCATTAGGAAAAGAAAGAATATGTTGAGAACACTACTGGATATAATAAAAGTAAGTAGATGATTTTGGTATGGATGGCATGTGATATGTAATAAGATTGGAGTATTTATGAAACACTCACATTTATTAATTCTTTACTTGCTATAAAAAAAAGTGAAAGTGAAAAAAGTGAAAATAAAAGTTACCTGAAATTTCACTACAAGACAATCATTAAATAGTAATTAAATTTAAAGACAAAAAATAATTAGTTACTATATTGACTAATTTACACTAATTTAAAGACTAAAAAACTATTGGTATCTAATGTGGTTTCTATTATTAATAAAATATTATAAAATGATTTCTAAATTGGCTACCAAAGTTTTAGCTACACATATTTTAGATTATAAATTAGTCTCTAAAAGACTAGTAGAGACTAATTTAGAACATAATTTAGACTAGTAGCTAAAATTTTGGTATCTAATAGTTAGATACCAATTTAGAAAGTAATTTATAATTTTTTATTAATAATAGAAACTACTTTAGATACTAATAATTTTTTAATTTATAAACCGGTCTCTATTTAGTCAATATAATGACTAATTATTTTGATTTTTTCAATTAATTTTTAATTTAATGATTTTCTTGTAGTGAATAGAAGTATAGGTGCACTAACAAGAAAAATGACGGAAGAGGGAAGAGGGGAGAGGGTGGACTCTTGGGGTGGTTAGTGTCCTAAAATTAGAATGCATGAATGAGTTTATATTAGAAACAATGTAGTTATATGCTAATTATTAATTACCAAAATCTCACTAAGTCGCTTTTAATGATGCTTATGCTACCTTATGTAATATTAATATATGGGTTCTCATTTCTTATTTTTACACTAGTAATGTCTCTTTATATTTAACTACTATTTTAATTTATTTACAGAATAAATATATTTTTCTATAATAATTTAATTATATAAATTTAAATTATTTTATCACATTTTTTGGAGAAAAAAAATAATGTAAACACTAAAAAATCATTAAATAACAACAAAATTTAGACACCAACAATTTAGATATTAATAAAAATTAGATATTAATTTAGAAACTAAAAATTTATTCATATCTAAAGTGATTTCTATTATTAATAAAAATTTATAAAATGGTTTCTGAATTAGTATCTAAATTAGCTACCTAGGTTTTAAATACTAATATTTTAGATTCTAAATTAGTCACTAAAAGATTAATAAAAGAATATAAAATAGTAAGTAACTAAAAGTTTAGTAGCTAATGATTAGATACTTATTTAAAAATTATTTTATAAATTTTTATTAATAATAGAAACTACTTTATATACCAATATTTTTTTTAGTTTATAAAATGGTCTCTAATCTAATTAAGTAGTAACTAATTATTTTGGTCTCTAAAACTAATTTCTATTTAATAATTTTCTTATAGTGAAAATTATAAAAAAATAAACTTCAAAATATTTATATAATTGAAACAATTAGTTTAAATACTATAAATTTTATTAGATTAAAATAAAGATAAGATTAAATCCAAATTTAGAACTAATAATAATAAACAAAACTTAATATTAACTTAAAAAATAATAGTAAATAGAATATGATTGAATTTAAAACATTAATATTGAATTTAAACTTGAAATTAATTTAAAGCCACACTCATAACCATACCTTAAAGTTTTTTAAGATTACAAAAATCTTTTAAAAAAATAAATCAGATGAAAGGGAAAAGAATATTAAAAGGAGTGAGTTAAATGAGAGAGTATGAAGAGTAAGATCGCTTTTTTCAGATTTGGAAAAAGAGTCTTAACCTAGTTTTATTGAATATAATATATAAAAAAAATATGCCAACAATAAATAATAAATAATTGTGAACCACTTAAGGATAATTCAACCCTTATACAGAACACATAATCTTCAATATTTTTCTCTCAAAACGTCACCGCCAAAACTTAAAGATATCACTTCTTATTTAAATTTAAAAAAAAATCACCTACGACACTCACACTTATTTCCAAACAAAAACATTATAATATCATTCCATACAGATCAAATATCAATACATAAAAAATAACTCAAAACCAAACTTTTAGTTACACCAAATCATCAATATTATCAGGATAGTTTGAATTTCATGTGTAGTTGAAAAACTTTTTCTCTAGACTGAGTAGAATAGATGTTAAGGTGATAGAAAAATAAGAATCATTATAATAGGGAAGCATATTAAATTTGGGATCTTTTTTTGCGTTGTCCATGGGTTAATAAAGTTAACAGGGAAATTCTCTTTGTTTATAATGCAGTACTGTGATTCTTCAACACTTTATACTCCAAAACAAAAGCATTACATTCCTTACCCCTTCCTTTTTTCTATCTTCAATTTTTTTTTATTCTCTTCGTTTTTCTTTTTTAACTTTTGCTTCGGTATAGTTTTGCTCGGTATCTCTACTTATATTAATTTTGTTAAATTTATTTTATTTTTTTAATTATGAAATTTTGGATTATATAAAGTCATATGGGTACTGAGATATTTTTTAATAAACGGTTCAAGTATTTTTTAAATATTTTTATTTGTTGATAAAAAAAATATTAAATTCTGCATATATTGATAATTACTAACACATCATGTTATGCTATTTTTTTAAAAATTTACATTTTGAGTAAATCGTTGAAATTGTAACAATTGATCAAATCGGTATCCAAAATTTACAAAACGATGCATTGTCTCTAAAATTATAAATTAATTTAGTTCTTGAAATTCTAATTAAATTTATCTTTAAAATTAAATAAAATGATAAAGTGATGACTCAAACTGTAAATCTTCAATAAATCTAGTGTCTATTATTATTATTATTATTTTTTTTTAGGCCTTACATCAATAAGATATAAAGATACTTCGTAAGTTGAAACCTTATCTCATAAAACTAGTTTTATAAAATTGAAATAAATTTAAAATTTATTTTTAAATATTATTAATTAATATATTATTTAATTTTATTAGAAAATGAAATTAATATGTCAAGTATGTGAGTAATCAACTGAGTATACATAGATTGTTACGATGTCACAAAACTAGAAACAATCAAACTATTATTGAAATAATAAATAGTTTTATTTCTTTCTTTCTTAAGAATTTATTCTTCCTCCACTCATTCTGTCTTTGCTTTACTGTGTTTATTTTTATGGGCGTCATATGATTCTCATTGAGAATCCGACGGTTATAAATCATAATGTTGTATAAATTATAATGTCCCATTTAATTGGAATGTTTGACTAAAAAGAAGACAAAACTTCTTCAAGCTAGTATAATTATACTGTATATTATTATTTAATAATATGTAACATGTATGTCATCTCGTCTTATTGTTAATATAACTAATAAGTTCACTGAATATTGGGTTAAAAACTTGTGATAAAATAAAATACCTATATATATATATATATATACCTATATATAAAGGGGATTCCCCAATTAAGTGTTCTTAATATTTTTTCTTATTTTATTCTTATATTAATATTTAATTTTATTATTGTATTATGGTCTTTGTGTCATTTCTTATTCTCCTCTTAACTGTTCTTAATTTTTTTTCCTATTTTATCCTTATATTAATATTTAATTTTTATTATTGTATTATGGTCATTGTGTCATTTCTTATTCTCCTCTTAACGACTCTTAATTTGTTTTTCCATTTTATCTTTACTTAATAATTTATTGTGGAGAGAGTGGAGATGATTTGGTACGTTACTTTTCTGATTTAAGCTGATATTCTCCACTACACATAACTCACGTATCCTACTTCACACTTTCTCTTTCCTATATAGGTACCTACTTCTCACTTTCTCTCTCCACTACACATAACACATTTTTTTTACCATACTTCTCACTTTCTTTTCTCTTTCCTTTTCACTTTCATGGAAAATCAT
>Ga0123342_1000813_pt1 | contig 51015 bp, 26 predicted proteins | sample Turbeawhitnodule_FD_89960 | JGI IMG/M metagenome (GOLD analysis project Ga0123342, IMG submission 89960) | Root nodule microbial communities of legume samples collected from Mexico - Turtle bean Mexico white nodule | ecosystem: Host-associated > Plants > Roots > Nodule | place: Mexico: Nepantla...
AAAAAACCAAAAATACCCTTAAAATTTTTTGATATTTATAAAAAAAAAATTTTATTAAAAAAAAAAAACTAAAAAAAAAAAAAAAAAAAAAAAAAAAAAAAAACCATTCCATGTTGAAACACATTTTTTAACTAACTTCCCCAAAATGATAAATCCAGAATTTAAAAAATATATTTTAAAAAAGATATTCCGAAATGATTATGGAATTTTCTTTCTGGTTTCTGGTAATAGGTTATGGAATTTTGTACCCTACCTAATAGAATGTAATGTGTATTACTCCACCAAAAACGTACTAAAATCATGAATAAAGGAAAAGAATCTCACCCTCCCTATTTGCTCTCATTGTAGAGAAGAAAAAAGAGGGTGGTGAATTTAAGAATGCAGTAAGAAAAATGTAGAAGTGTAGGAAGAAATGGAAGAACCACCGGAAGAACCATCACAGTCGCAAGAGTCATGGCAAGATCACCACACTTGGATAACGTTACGTCTCCTCAATTCTACATCCCCACAATTCAAACTTTTCTGTTCTCTTTCTTTCAATCTTTAACATCTATCACGTTTTTCAGAACACAAGACATTCTCAGGGAAAAGCTGATCACAGAGGACAGTTTCTCATGGAAATTATCCACCAAAGGCGCCTCACAAGGTGAACCTGGTTATGAGAAGGGAGAAGAATTGAGATACGTTGGTGGGGTTGACATTAGCTTTTCAAAGGATGATCCATCAAAGGCATGTGGCACCCTTGTGGTGTTGGACTTCCACACTCTCCAACTTCTCTATCAGGACTTCTCTTTTGTCACTCTTCAAGTCCCTTATGTGCCTGGCTTCCTTGCATTTAGAGAGGTTCTTTTTCTTTTCTTTCTATTTGATGATTTTGAAATATGACCAAAAAATTTGTTTTTTTATTTTATTTTATGATGAGTCATGATGCTATGTGTAGATGAGATTGAATTGAACCCAATGGGGTCAGGTTAGTGGTGGAGGGTTTGACTAGTTTGTACAAGGTTATTAGTCCAAACCCCATAAATCCATTTGAACCTCTTTAAATGCTGGTTTTTACTATTTTTAAGGAGGTTTGTGACTTTTGTTATGTCTAGGCAAGATAAGATCACAAATAAATGCATCAGAACCTCTTTGAATAAGATAGAGTCTCGAATTTGGCATGTTGCAGATTTGAACCCCACTTATCTTTATGGAATGAGGTAAATGTAGGCTCCTCTTTGAGCTTGGAGATTCTCCTATCTTAGATTTGGGCACCGTCTCCCTCTCTAAATTTTGTTTACCAGAAAATAAATGCATTAGAAGGAAAAAGGTTGGGGTTGTATTTATGGTAGAAAGAAGATAGATTCTCCATTGGTGTTCTTGGGCATGCATGAGGGAGACCAGTAGAATTTTCTCAGTAAGGAGATTAAATCAGATAGCAGGTAGGTAGCTTGGCTTCTTAGAGACATAGGGAGACTGAGAAAATTATAGGAGAAACAATTGAGAAAGATCCAGAAGTTTATAATTTAACTATATACATGATTTACAATAGAACATTATGTAGTCCACTCTACCTCGTGAGAAAGGGCTTCTTTGTTGTTTTACTAGTTTCCAAAATGTCTGTTTCAGCTATTATATTGATTGCTCCTATAATTTTAGGCCCCAGTTCTTCAACAGCTTCTAGAGAAAATGAAAAGGAGTGATAATCCTTTCTACCCTCAGGTAATGTTTATTACATCAAGAAAAATACATATGAATTTGGTACCTTTTGAAACTTGCTCGTTTTATTTTACTCAGTACTCACATTGCTGGTGCCAATCTTATTAGCTGCACTAAAAACTCAGATATGCAGAACTTTAACAGATTGGTAATTATTTTGGAGTTTTATAGCAATCTATGATGTTTTTGTACCTAAGTTTCATCACCTGAATAGGTTATTTGATGGTTGTTGACAGCTGTTAATGGTTGATGGAAATGGAATACTTCATCCCAGAGGCAAGTACATTTTACAAACGAATATTATGCATTCCCGATATAAGAGTCGTGCACAAGATTTTTTTATTCAATAGTTTTTTCCTTTTCTTAAAAATGTCATTTAGAAGAATTTATTAGCTTTTATGAATATGATATTTACAAAGGTACTCTTTTCATTAAGTTTTTGTCGGAAATAGAAATCTAACAGCTTTCATGTGAGGAATATTTTCTTATATTTTACTGGTCTGTTATGTTAAACTAAAGAGTATTGAACCAATCATTTTCCATACTTAATATAATGGTTGGCTGTTGTTTTAATATTTGATCAATTTGTAACATTGAATAGCAATTGATGTTGGTATAACTGAAATCTGGCAAAAGCCAGTAAGTGCTAGACTTCACTCACAATAAAAACACTCCCATTGACGAACCATTTCTGGCTACACTTTATATCCATCCCAGCCAAAGAACTTTTATGACTCAACTTCCAATGTTAGTTGGAACTATCTTCTGAGAAAGTCATTTTATGTTCTTCTGATGAATATGTTGTAATTTATTTAATATAACATGTAAATTTTGGTTTGCCACCTGTGTTCAACAGAGAAATTTTCTAAGCCTTTAACTTTTGCAGGTTTTGGGCTGGCCTGTCATATTGGAGTTGAGACCAATCTCCCAACAATTGGGATTGGAAAGAATGTTAGTTATTTTTGGCTTGCTAACTGTATCACTTACTGATCTCTCATCTCATGCGTCCCTGTACCGATTACCCTTCAATAGATTTTGACTTGTTTCTCTATTTATTCATAGATTCTGTAGTTATTTTTTATAGTTAAGAACAAGAAATACTGAATAAGTTCCTGAATTCTTTAGCTGTATATGTTCCAGTTGCATCATGTGGATGGTCTTACTCATTCAACAGTGAGAAAACTTCTTGGAGCTGAAGAAAACTCTTCAAAAGATTTTATTAATTTGGTGGGTGATTCTGGGCGTATATGGGGAGTGGTAAGAACTTGAACTAATGGTACCCTACTTATCATTATTTTTTATAATAAGGATGTGCTGATAATCATATGCCATTTCAAAAGGCTTTATCATACTCACGAAGAGCAATTTGTTACATGTTATCATGCATAACTTACAAAAACTGCTAACTCCAACTGTGTTTTATAACTTACAAAAGCTGTTAAGTCCAAGCTCTAACTTTTTATTTTCTTGCTACACTTGTGTCCAGGCCATGAGATCTACACAGGGATCCATAAAGCCAATATTTATATCAATTGGTCACATGATATCACTTCAGACTGCCATTACGATAGTTCAAAAGACCTGCAAGTTTCGTGTGCCTGAGCCAATTAGACAGGTGAAACTATCTTCCATTTGAAAACATTTGATGCCTGCTTAATCTTAAATAGATGTATAATACATACTTCTCTTGTCACAATGAAATTAAAGATAGAATACACGAACCAGACCTGTAAAGGAATTATTTCTGCCTTTTGCTTTTAATCATTTATCTTCTATAAAGCTAATATTGACTCTTTTATGGAATTTGTTGTTGGCTTATTGTAATAGACCACTTTGTACTTTAGGATTTACTTGAAATTTGCAGCTTATATGTTATAGCCCCAAGATATAGTATATTTTTTTCATCTTGGGATGCACTTCTTGTTCTCCTGCACTTGGTTGAACTCAATCTTCTCTCACAATTATTATGTTGGCAATGCATTAAATGTTTCTGTATCTCGTTTATTAATAATTTATTAAAAAAGTTCATGGTGGCAGATGCTTGTTATAGCTAGACTAATTTACCAATTCCCCATTTGCTGCTTAACACTTTGATTAGATAATTTACTTGGCTATGCTTTTCATCATACATCTTCTGCTAGAAACATTTTGTTCATAAAAGAACCAATAAATCACTGGTTGTATTCCAGTTATTGGAAATCAAAAGTATCCAGTTCTTTACACCTCTGTTTGAAAGTGCAGGCTGACATAAGATCTAGAGACTACATTCGGAAGCTTGGAATGAATGGCAAAGTAACATAATTTCACTCATATGGTACATCATTGTCGACATTAAATTTTCTTTCCTCATTGCTCTTGAACACCTAAAGTGATTGCAGCACTTACTGGTTACTACTTACTACATGATATCATGAATTAAGTTCGACACTTGTACGGTATGTAGGTGGTCTTAGCAATGGTAATTTTCAAGTTCGAAGATGTAAATGAATAGACACAGAAGTTGAGTTATGATTATGCTTTCAAGCCATACTTGTACAGCCTTGAAATCGAATACATAAAAGTATCACCAAAGATTTCCAACTTTTGAATATACAGTACGGCCTTTTTTTTTTTCTGGTGCCTCTTGCACTCACCTAATTCTCAGCATGGATCTTATTGTAGTGAGATTTTTGTACCTCTAAAATAATTTATAATTCTGTAGAACTTACATGGTTTTTCTTATTGATTTTCTTTTTAAACTGTAAATTTGTTTTGGGTTTAACTGTTTGTCCAGTTAAATAATGGAATAGATATGTGAGATGAGATGAAAATAACTGTTTGGTTGCAAGGGACACAAACAAACTTGATAGAACCATCACAATTCATCAAATAGTTAGTGTTGAAATTTTCAATCTTCTTGTACTTAAGGCCAAAATTGCATGTCTTTTCATTTGTGAAATGCATAAACCAATACAAAATGCTTATGTAATTTAGGATATCAGGATGAGTGACTGTAAGATTCATCATGCAACCAATCATGCTTCTAAAATATGTATGATATATCTTCTTTGTCCCATATTTCTTACAAAGTTTTTTCTTTTGAATCACAGTAAGTAGTGCTCATTTCTTTATGTTCTTCAAGTGTAAATTTCTTCAAAATCTCCTCCATTTTCTTTTGACAAATGAAAACTTCATGATGTCCTTGGTTGAACTGCATTCCAAGAAAGAAGGACGCTAAACTGAGATTTCCCCCTTAAACACCATCGTCATCTCTTGACTATCTTCACAAGACAAGGATTGAGTTGTTTCCTTTCAATGAAGGTGTTCCTTTCAATGAAGGTCTTACAACTTCTGTGCGAATCAATTGCAACTTCTTGCCTTTGGAAAATGTTTTTTCTTTTGCTTGCTAAATTGTCAGGCTTGGCAATCTTAAATTTGATCCTCAAGCTTAGGGATATCAAGTGTCAACCTTTTCTCGCTTAACTGTAGCAAACCTTGATTTGATGGTGATAATACTCAAGCCTCTTGTTCCAAATTTTGGCGAGATATTACTTGAGTGAGAAAATTGTTTGCTCCTCCTCAAATGGGTCTAGAGCAAAACTTTTCCCTTTATTTTCACCTTGAAGATATCTTGATTGGCTGCATTTTTAATCAATCAATATTTATCTTTAATAACAACTTTAAAATCCTAGTTCAGTAAGTTGACCAACACCTAATAAATTTTGGTCAATTTCATGAAAAAAAAGAACATCAGAAATAAGTTGTGTCAGCACAACTTATGATTAGTATCGCATTTCCTGAAATTGATATATAATCACCATTGCCAATTCTGACTTTGGTAACATTGGTTGCCCTTAAATCTTGAAGAGTGCCTTGTCAAAGGTCATGTGATTGGCGCACCACTACCAATCAATCAACTTTCACTTGATTAACGGCTAAAGAAACAAGTGACCACAAAGGCTTCTTCCTCTTGATTAACAATCTAAGCCCCTTCACCATGGTGATTTTTGTTGTGGAAAATCACAGTTTCTTGTCCCATTTGGTTGCACTTGCCGCAAACAAGTGGCCACAAACAGTTGGTCTTCCTCCTCTTGATTTACAATAGCCAATAATTGTTTTAGTATTTCTTGATTGTCTCAAAAAATTTCATCCTTTGCAACTCAAATTCCCTCACTAAATTAAGCACCAACATGTTTTGTGTTCTTTGATTTCCAGCATATCTCTCCTTCAGAAAATCCCAAATTTCTTTTGCTGATTTGAAAGTCATGATTCTTGTGAAGATGATCCGAGAAACACCAACAAAAAAGACACATCTTTGCTTTTGCCTTCCTTGTTTTTCTATCCTTGTTAGTTTTGATTTAGCCCATGGTAGGATTATGCAGCAGCGGAAGTATTTCCTAATCCTTTTCCACAACTTCCCAGAGAGCAAATGCCTGCAGGTAAGACTCCATTTTTACTGCTCAAAGGTGGTTTTCCCAATTATAGAAAGAGTAGTTTGGGAAAGATTTGCTTCAAAATCCATTCTACAGGTCTTCTAAGAAAAGGGTTCTTGATACCAATTGTTGGAACTGTGGTAGAAAAAATAAAATTGGGAAGAAGGGAAAATAGGATGTGTTGGAATATTTTGAGCTGAAAGCAAGAAATGTAACATTTACATTTATAGTTATTGAAAGAGAAAAAACATACTGATAAATTAAGTGATATAATGATCAATAACTAAATAGATAGACTTGCTTCAAGTAGAAGTAGTAACTGACTGACTTGCTTCTCAAATAAAAGTGTCAGTCTCTTGTGAATTTATTTACTTATCAAACTAAAACAGAAATATAAAGTAACATGCAATACATAAAGCAAATATTTAACTTGTGTTACTAAATTTTATGAAAAGGCAAGCCATAACGTAACATAAAGTTGCACCTTGGTTGTAAAGGACCCGTGGTCCTTTTCTTTTTCTTCTTTAATTCATCTCTTGGAACTTCTGGAACCATTTCTTACTTATCTTTTTCACAAATAGGTCTTAGTAGCTAGGAAGTAACTAAGAATGAAGCATTTTTAACTAATTAGAATTCGATTAAGAGGAAGTTTTTTTTTACTCTAAAATCTACGTATCCTTAATTCTTCAACTTAATATGTGAATATCTTATAGTTTTGCCAACTCTGTCTGTCAATAGAGAAATGTTATTCTCTCAACTAATTTATCTTTTTATTTGTGTTTTGATTGATATGGTGATGTTTCATTAGGTCCCTAGATATCTTTGTGTATTTTGTGATGATGAAATTGAGAGATATATAAAGGTAGGAGAAGATTTGAAAATATGAATATGGTCAATGTAAACTTTTGAGTTTGAGATGATTTGTGATATAGTTTTTATCTGATTAAGTATTGTACAACATAAAAACATATATTTTGTCGTTTTTAGTATTGTATTTTATAATTGTAATCCTAGGATAAATAATAAATAAATAAGACCAAGAGAGTGTAAACTCCTACAACAAATGTGATGTGAGATTATTTTTGTGCATATCAAATTGTGTTTGATTGAGTTTTTAGGGCATCTGACCTTCAACAAATTGCTTGAAATTAATATTATGTTGTTTATTGTTGAACGTTCCAATTGATTAAAATTTTTGAAAGTATTAAATTTACATTTGTTATGTTGTTTGAGATATTGTGAAATTTGTTGTTTTAGCTATTTCTGCATAATTTGTCCAACAGATCTTAACCCAAAAGCAATGAACTAATTTCTTATTTAAATCCACCAAGCAAATTTATCATATTTTAAGATGGTATGCTATATTTGAGATATATTAATTGTATATAATTAGAAGTGTTTATCTATATATGAAATTGGTATATGGATTGAAATGAGATTTGATGAATGGGTTGAAAGTGAAGAAATTGATATATGAATTGAAATGAGATTTGATGAATGGATTGAAAGTGAAGTTAATGTATGTTTATGTTTCAATTAATCAATTTATGTGTCTAATTATTTGATAATATAGTATTTAAGATTATTGAGTTTGCATTTGAATAATTATACGTAAAAGCATTGAAGCATTGAATTGAAAATAATTCAAAATAATTGATAAGCCGATCCTATATCTCCTTTATTATTTGGCATGCTTTGCAAAATACACCTTAAAGACTTAACCTTGCAACTAGTTCGGATACTTTCAACAAATTGGGGTATGTAGAGAGAGAAATTATGAGAATGCATCAAACAAAGTATATTCCACTTCCTAACATTATATAAGGGTACAAAATAGCCCATAATTTTTTTATTAAATACATAAAATATTAACTAAATTTTCAATAAATCAAAATATATTAATAAATTTTTATCCCATCTATTATAATAGAAGAACTTAGTTTGGCAACCCACCTAATATATTTTAGAAAAAGTTGAATAACAACCAAACCAAAAATTCTATTATAGAGAATCTCATCCCAAAACAATAGCTTTAAAACAAATGTTGCCAACTATTAAACACTGCAAAGAAGTTTCTGTGATCTTCAACAAGTTTTTCATATGTTAGCTCCAACACACATGTTGAATATGAAAAATGAAGTACTGTCTACATCTCCAAAAATAAAAATAAAAACCAAGAATCTTTTAAGGTCACAGAAGAGTGAAAAACAAAAATGCCAAGAGTAGTATTCTGAGATGCCAAATTCTCCCATTCCCATGCAGGCCAGCAGAATCTGTCTGGATCATGATTTTGAATTTGCAATCTCCAGTGGATGGATCTTTGTCAGTGACAACAGAAAGGCCAGGGAATTTGCATGCACTGTCAATCTGGTCATTCACTTGGTAATAGCTATTGAATGCAAAAGAGATGTTACCACGAACATCTAAATTACCACATGAAGTTTGATATCCAAGACTTGTACAATCTGCATTTTGACAAGCAAAAGACACACTAGGTGCCACTTGGTCATCATTGAGGTTTGCTGAGGGTTTCAAAATGCACCACTTTTTGCCCAGATATGCTATCCCATTTGCACCTACTAAGCCATTGGTTCTTGATCCTATGTTAAGCTGGTACTTGGGTTGTCCATCATAGTAAAACAACCCCCAATGTCTTTCAAAATTACCTGGCTGAATGCTCTTGAAATCTTCATCTAGGAGACTGAACAAGTAAGCATCCATAGGACCAGGCCTCATTGGTGTCCCCTTTCCGGCCATGTAGCGCGACATGAAGCCTTGGTTAAACCTTTGAGCATATTGAAGGTTTGCATTTCTATCTCCATCTGTAGGCCACCCAACTTCTCCTACAACTATAGGCATGTTTCCAAAACCATTTTTCTGCAGCGCCCATACTAGAGTATCATGGTTGGCATCAAAGACATTGTCATAGATTCTACCATTGTCATTTATGGGGGACTGAAAGCCATTGAAAAAGGCATAATCAACAGGAAAATTGGGATCTGCATAGAGACTGATGAAAGGATAGATGTTCACGGTAAACGGAGCATTGTTCTGGCTCAAGAACTTGACAATCTGCACCATGAGATCATGGATGTCTTGCCTGAAGTCACCATCAGAGGGTACTTGTGCACTCTGATACACATCAGCATTTAGAGGGACAGTGACTTTAACCTGGTTGCCTAAACTGGCTTTCACAAGAGCTGCTTGGATGTTTTGAAGAGCTGGAAGTGTTGTGGCTTCGAATGAACCATTGTAAGTTGACAAGAAAGGTTCATTTCCCACTGCAACATACCTTGAAAAAATTACAAGAAATATTGTTTGAGAAAAAGTAGGAATTGCAGCAGTGACATATCAATAGTGAATAATTCAACAATTAAGGAAATAATCATTTCTGAAGTGGAAGTCACAGATTTCCTTGATTCTTGTCCTTCAGAAGGCAAAATATTTCAATCTTAACACCATATGAGATCTTACTACACTTGAGCTCTAACAAAATTTTGAAGACATTGCAACCATTTAATTTTACAATTGCAACAAATAATCATATATTTCATAAACCATGATTTACTTTTATGCCCTCATTTCATCAAACCTTTCGTATGGTCTAATATTAGGGGACACGAATTTACTGAATTACTCTTGCACAACTATAATTAATTCAGTACACGCAAACAACGGCACCTTAAGTAAAAACAAGAGTAGTCTCAAGAAAAGCAGGATCATTGGTAGTACACACAAAAGTACACCTATGAAGGAAGATAACATGCACACTTTACTCATCTAGGACTGGCAAATTCATCAGAGATACTAAAAGGCAGTGGACTGACCATAAAATCCTGTTCAGTAGAATATGCATGAAAGTTTTCATGTTGGATAATATGGGCCAAAGAACAACAACCACTTATCTTACATTGACTCACATAAATATAGATGAACCATTTATGTGAAGATTATGTTACAAAATGATAGTTGAACACCAACTCCATAGTTTTAAATAGCATGATCTATTCATTTGTAAACGAACATGGGCATGCTATTCTTGAACACCAACATGGGTATGCCATTCTTGAACACCGACATGGACATGCCATTCTTGAACACATATTGACAGAACGCCATTCATGAAAGCAGAGAATACATAACAACTCAAAGAACTCATTATTCCTTTTTACTTTTTGTCCATATAGAAAATCATCAAACTTTATCAGATTTGATTTCTAAATCAAATAAACTAGAATGGGATTCTTAATCAAACCAAGTCAATTCTATTAAACAAAATCACATAAATTCTACTTTTAATGATGCCAAAGACATTGGAAAGAAATTCTGCCTGGTGTTTCACTAAATGTGAAGGAAAAACAAGTAATTTCCATCTTTAGAAAGTTTCTTTGCAATGATTTCTTCTATAATTGCTCTACATCATTACTTCTCTAAACCGTTAAATCAGATAACACAGACCTTAACATAACCTCCAAACTCTGCTTAAAAAAGTCCTGCACAACATGAGCTGTCGAATTACATTGCCGAATAAATTACATGCATCCATGCTCAAAGTTGTGAGCTGCATAATGCAATGGTTGAACTCAACATAAACCAGTCAATAGAGAGAAAGGGGCAAATTACCTGATGTCCACTCCCCCAGATGAGACATATGCTGAAACATTCTTGGAAACCCATCTTTCAGCAGCTTGCATACTGTTGGCCAATGTGTAGAGCATTTCATTTGGTATACCAACCATTACCTGAATCCCAGACTTCTTTAGAGCATTTAAAATATCAGGGTCAGCATCAAAAAGCTTAACTTTCTGAATACCATTGTCCTTCAGCATTTTCACCATAGTGGAGGATGGCAAAGGGTGTGTTAATTGTGTGCCCCAATTAACACCAATCCCACTCACTAGACCCACCAACAGTACAATACATAACACAAGAACAAGGCACCCCCTAAACCTTCCACACCCCATCAACTCCATAAAAACTGACCAAGATAACCAGAACCACCTCCAATACAAAAATCAAATATATGCTACTTTGTAAGAGTATGTCAAATCAGAACCCTAAAACTAGTTTTGTTATTCCCGGGTTTCAACAAGTTTGTTGATTGATTCTGCCAACAGTCATGGAAATCCAAAGCTTGCATGCTGAAAATAGCAGAATCTGAATAACAGTTCAACAACACCCATCAACAGATAAGAAAAGTTTAGTTAAAACATAAAGGGTGAATGGGTGACACAAAAGCAAGATCACACAACTATGGAAAGTGGGAAAGTGAAGGTCCCGGATGGAAATAAACAGAAAGTAACAAAGTTGAAACCTTCAAAAGCCAAGCAAAATAGCTAAGAACAGATCTCTTTGTATTTCCACAGATGAGTGAAGAGAGAAAGTGAAGAATGAATGAGTAGAGAGAGAAAGTGGCCTTATGAAATTATGAGAGAGAAGTTTTATGGTAAAAAAAGAATTTTTTTTCTTTGGGTGAAGAGCCAAGCATGCTCAGCAAACTGAGACCCCACTTTGTTGATAAAACTACACAAAATCTGAAGTGGCTTCTCACTTTACATGTTATTAGAAGGTTTTAATTTATAATAATAATAACCTATTATTTTTCTACTGAAACAAACAAACAAATAAGTGTCATTTTAGGTCTCAACTATTCTATTTATATAGAAGTAAAAAATAAAAAAGTACTTAAAATAATTTTAATTTAGACTTTGTTTATTGCACAACATTCTCTCATGATTGTCTCAATATCTTGAGCGTAGCATGTTCTTTTTCTTATATATCAGAATAAATTATTTACTCTAATATTTAAATTAAGAGTTAAAATATAATATTTTAAAATTATAATTTTACTAATTTAAAATGATTTATAAGAAAATATAACTCTTGGAATAAGGAAACTAATTTGATTTGTTTTATCATAAATAAATACCGTTTTCCATTTTTTTAACGTCTAGATTCTACTTTTCCTTAATTATAATTATTAAAGTTTTATAAAATATTATTTTTAATCTATTTTATATTACTCTTCTATTTAAGTTATATCTTATTTTGATTTAAAAAATAAATTATTTTAGTAAGATTAATTAATTAGACTAGGGTTGTGCAATGACAATCTTAATGTTGAAGGCTTTAAGGAATTTGTCTCCCTTCTCTGGAAAGTTGTCGAATGCTTGGTTGTTTTAGTGTCGTGTTTGGCTTATCCAAACAAAAAAGTATGTTGCTCGTGAACTCATCCAAATTCCAAATCAATCTCATTGGATGATATCATTTCCTCACCATATAGTTATAATATGATTTTTATTTTATTTTAGGTGATAGCATTATACTATATTATTTTTAAGACATTTTCATAAATTTTCTTTGATATAAAATTTAATTTTTAATATTTTTTCACTTATAATTTAATGTGTTCAAATTTAAAAAAATATATATAATTATGATTCACAATCTCTATAAACATGTTTAAATAGATGTGCATAAGAGGTGTTATAAATTATATATTTGGTTGAAGAAACAATAGAAAAAGAGAAGAGAAAAGAATTACCGTTTTAAGATTAATTACATGCAATAGTTAAAGTTAAACTTTTAATAATACAAGTTTGTAATGTTATAATTAATCCAATTTAATAAAGAAAGATCAATTAGATTAAATTATAAAATTCATCACCTAAAAATAATTAGAGTTCTTTCATCTTATCTAGTAGATGTAGTCCATAGTAATTTATAAGTCTCCCACTTCTTAACTGTTTTCATATCTCAATGTTAAAAAAAATCTTTCAATACACATTTACATTATTCAAACAATCATAAATTAAGTATTTAATATATTCTTTTAATAAATATACTCATACAATATTTTTTATCACATTACTGAGATTATATTATCATTCTAATATTCTATAATAATAATTTAACTAATAAACTATGTAATTTATTTATTAAATATTTTTATTTTATTTTTTATGAAAAAATATTTAGGTAATTAAATAAAAATAAATAAAATTATAGATTTTTTTTGTTTAAACAAAAAAATTTCAATTTGAATGGAATGAAAATATTATATAAAACAACTTAAACATATAGAAAGCAAGCAATTTAAATAGAAGAAAACATATTATGAGAAAAAGAATTTACAGTTTATGTTATCAGAAATTTGATTTTTGAAATAAACATAAAAACAAAATCTAAACATAATTTGTGGGATTGAGAGAAATAAATAATCAAATTGAAATGATAATATTGAAAAATTATAAGGATAAAACATGAATATTATAAAAATTAAACACACTACTCTATGAAAATAACTTAATTTAAAAATAACAAAGACAGTTAAAAATTCAATAAATAAATAAGTAAAATAATATAAAGTAATATTTTGATACCATAAATCATGCCATAATTAATATATATATATATATATATATATATATGAAGGTGTAAATTACATAAATGTTATTTGGACCTATAGAGTACACTGTATTTTTTTATTTTATTTTTTTGCAATCTAAAAAACAACATCAAATCTCTAATTATAAGTCTATTTTCTACTTTCATCTTCTTTACTTCGATTTAAATATCTTCTTTTCTAAATATATAACTTATCAATCATAATTTTATCAAACTAAACACGTTTTATCCTTTTTCATCTTTTAAATGTATTTACTTTTCTTTCTCTGATAAATAATTCAGTGGTTGATATCATTTTTATTTCCTAAGATCCCAATAATATTTATTTGTGTCCAAAATCTTTTGAAAAAATAATATCCATGTGCATGCAACCCTAATTAGCATGCAACTTTGTAGATTAATAATTTGAAAACGTTGGGTCCCATAGTTACATTATTAAGCTCCAAACAAATGAATTATGTAGCTAGAAATAGTTTTCTCTTTCGAACAACACGAAAATAGACAGCACAGTACTACATGCCTTATTGAGCCACACCAATAATGAATTCAATTGTGTGGCCTACTTCTGCAACCCATTGAATTCATCAATTGAACTTTCATCAATTCTCTAATATTCTTCTTTCACAACAACCATATCAATATTCATGTACACTTTAGCTAAGTTTATTTGATTTTCAATTATATTTATCAAGAAGGCAAAGTTTAAGTTTGGTATATTTAAGTGTAGAATTAGTTTTATATAACAAAATGATCAATTTGTGATGTGACAGATCAATGTGAGACTATGACTAGCAAGGGAGAGGTGGTGATTAGGAAGGTAAATAATTCTTTTTAATAAGTTACTATTTGCAGGTTACACAAGTAAGCAAAGGGCTACATTGACTCATAAGTTTGTTAGGTAAGGTTAAAAGGATAATTTATTGAGAAGTGACAAACAACAATGTTTTTGAAAGAAAAATAGGTTAGAGAGTGTTTGGGTGTGTCCCTACACAATCACAAGGTTCAAGAAGCAACTCATTTGGATGAAAGATTTTATAATAGGATAGGTTTATGAAGCATTTTGAATGTATGCTATAATTATGTTTTTATTTATAGTTTAAGATGTTTTTTCTCTTTTAAGAGTTGTAAGGCCCACGATCTCCTTATGACCCTTAAAAGGGACTATCGGTATGAAATGAAGGCAGAGAAGATTTTAGTAACCCTAGTTTTAGTATTAGCAGTAGCAAAAGCCTAACAAATTGGTGTTTTCATTGCTTTCTCATGCCTCCCAAACCACCATCAGAAGCCCTGGAAGAGGTCTTAAACAGTATCCAGGAACGCCTCACAGTGATTCAACCAAATAGAGGACAACATGAGTCGACAATCTACACTAGAGGCAAGGAATGATCACCTTCATTCTAATTTAACTTCCCTCCTTAATAGCGTTCTTTTCGCATTCCAAGAATAAGCTCCCACCAAATCAACCCTCATTCAAATCAATCTCAATCCCGGCATCATCACCCCCAACCCCTTCCCCAAGACCACAAACACTCAACCTACCCTTCTTTGATGGCAACAATATTGGCTCTTTCAAGCATATCAATATTTCTCCTTCTATCAAATACCGTTTGACCAGCATCTATCCATGGTTGGATTTCATATGCAGGGAGAAGCTCTTTCTTGGTTTAAATGGTTGCATAATAACAACCTACTAACTGATTGGCAATCATTCACATGGGTTTTGGAGCTCCGTTTTGACCCATCAACATATATCAATCACAAGGTAGAGTTGTTCAAACTCTAGCAAACAACTTCAATTATTGAGTATCAAGGCCGGTTTTAACAACTATGCAACTTTGTTGTGGGTCTTTCTCTCGAGACTATACTTAACTGCTTCATTTTAAATTTGCATATTGAAATATGCAGAGAGTTAACCATATTAAACTCATATTTTATAGCCCAAGCCATAGGTCTAGCTAAGCGTATTGAAGATAAAATTAGAGATTCAAAACCTAAACAAAACTGTTATCCCTTACATTCTCATCACCATCCTGCCACTACCTCATTAATAGCAAACACACCCAAACCCAATACATTTACCCCAGCATCAGCTCCTATACCCATCAAACGTTTATCCTCGTCTCCAATGCAAGAAAGACGAGCCTTGGGTTTATGCTACAACTGTGATGAAAAATTTATTCTCGATCACAAATGCACTTCATCTCGTTTTTTTACTACTTTTGGATGACCCACAGTTGAACCCACGGAGGATATTCCCCTCTTTGATGATTACACGAACATTATCCACTTTCACCCCAAGTCCTCACAGGAACCATTTCACCCAAAACTCTCAAATTCATCAATTTAATTCATAACCTCCCAATTACCGTTTTAATCGACTCAGGCAGCTCTCACAACATTCTCCAACCTCTTGCCCACCATTTAAACCTGCCCATATAATGGTGGAAAATGGCGCTTTCATTAAGTGTCAAGGTATTTGCCCATTAGTGGACATATCTCTCCAGAAATCCACATTCATTATTCTCTTTTACCTTCTCCCCATTGAAGGAGTAGATGTTGTTTTGGGCGTTGACTGGTTCCTGCAGAGCGTTTACACACAACAACCACCAAATCACATTACAATCCCATACTTCATCCACCCCACCAGCTACTACTTACCACCAATTTTGCCAATACCTATCCAACAACTTTATTGGTTCCTTACACCTTTTATTTGTGAAACCTCAACCCATGTCACCTAAATCCCTAGACATTGAAATACATAACCCCTCATCCCCGTTATACAATCTTCCTACACCCATCCAATCGCTTCTCCAAGAATACCAAGTATCTTTCAAATGGGTTACCTCCACAAAGACTCCATGACCACCATATTCCACTATTACCTCATACCTCACCTATCAAAGTGAAACCCTACCGATATTTGCATCACAACAAGGAAGTTATTACTAAACTCATTACCGAGATGTTGCAATAGGGTATTATTAAACCCAATACTAGCCCTTTTTCTTCATCGATGCTATTAATAAAAAAAGATGGAACATGGCGCTTTTATGTTGATTATAGAGCCCTTAATGCAGCCACCATTTGTGACCACTTTCCCATTTCTACCATTGATGAATTGCTAGACGAGTTAGACTCAACTATTGTTTTAACTAAAATAGACTTACATTCAGGGTACCATCAAATCCTACTCGTTCCAGGCGACACTCAAAATACTGTTTTTCGCACTGTTGATGGCCACTACGAATTCTTATTCATGTCATTTGGTTTAACTAATGCTTTTTCTACTTTTCAAGCAGCAATGAATGATCTCCTCATACCATACCTCCGCCAATTTGTCTTTGTTTTTTTTATGATATTTTGATTTGCAACCCGACATTGCAGGATCATATTGCTCATTTAAAAACTATATTGCAAGCACTACAAAATCAAAAATTCTTTGTTAAGCTTACCAAATGCAGTTTTGCAACCGCTAAAGTAAGTTACCTAGGTCACATAATTTCTGCTTAAGGAGTCAACCCAGACCTAGAGAAAGTCAATGTCATGCATAATTGGCCTCAACCACGATCGCTCTCGTCGCTCCCCTCATCGACTTATTACAACACCACAAATTTACATGGTCTGGGCTCGTAGAGCAAGTATTTGAAAATTTAAAACTGCATACATCACAAGTGTCTACCCTACACCTTCCGGACTTCAAGCTCCCCTTCGTGGTGGAAATAGATGCCTCAGTCGTGGCAGTGAGGGCAGTCCTCAGCAAAATAGGACATCTGCTTACCTTCTTCAGCAAAAAGATGAACCCCAAACTCCAAGCATCCTTTGTATATGTTTGTGAGATGTATGCAATCACATAATCAATAAAAAAAATGGCATCAGTATCTCATAGACCAACATTTCAAGATAATTACAAACTAAAAGAGTTGAAATACCCTTCTTTCCCAAACCATACGAACCCCCAAGCAACAGAAATGAACAAGCTAAGTTACAGGAATATGACTTTCAAATTGTGTACAGACCTAGAAAGGAAAATGTCGTGGCTAATGCTCTTTCACGACAAGGTCAAGACCATTCACCCATACTCTGCTAGCATTATCATCTCCCATCCCACAGCTAGTTCAAGAAGTCCAACAATTTTTTGAGTCCACAAAATGCCAGAAAGTAGTTCAAGCATGCAAAGGCAGTCAATAGAACCCAAGCCTTTTCTCCACAACCCAAGGGTTATTATCTTTTCGCCACCAAATTTTGTGCCAGCAGCAAATAGTTTTCACTATCACATCATGCACGAATTCCATGTTTCCCCTTCCGACGGCCACTTCAGCATCAAACCCACACTGAAGCGCATTGCTCCCTCATTCTATTGGCCGAAATGGACTAGAGACATCCACCGTTTCGTTCAAGACTGCTCCACATGTCAAGAAAACAAATACATGCCAACCAAAATCTAGGGATTACTCCAAAAATTATCAATTCCAAAACAAGTATGGGAAGATATATCAATGGATTTTATTACTAACTTACCCGTTTCAGCCGACCACTCGGTCATTTGGGTCATATGTGACTGACTCACAAAGTATGCGCATTTCATAGCATTTCCCACACCCTTCACGACCCAACAACTAACCAAAGGTTTTCCAATTGAGATATGTTGCCTCCATGGACTACTGAGAACCATTGTATTAGACGAATACCTTTTGTTCGTCAGTACTTTTTGGCAACAATTGCTCAAAGCACGAAGAACCATATTAAAGTTCAGTTCGTCATACCATCCACAAACTGATGGCCAAACAGAAGTGCTTAACTGCGGATTAGAAGCTTACTTGAGATGTTTCGTAGGAACCCAACCTAGCAAGTGGTATCAATATCTTCATTTGGCATAACTATGACACAATACCATCCACCATTCGACTACAGGAACCTCTTCGTTCCATGCTATGTACGGTCGGTCGCCACCCACTATCATTGACATGTTGCACTCCCCAAACGCAGGTGCAACCAATCCCGAGATACTATCACACCATACCATCATCCTCCACGAACTCAAGGAGAACTTGCAACGCACACGCAAGTGAATGTGTGACCAAGAAAATTTGTATTGTGTCGACCGTAGATTCGACCCCGGCGAATGGGTGTTGGTACGCCTCCAACCCTACCAGCAGCACTCATTGGATCGACGTTCAAACCAAAAGTTGGGCTTGCATTTTCTTAGCCCATACAAGGTCATTCGTTGCGTCGGCGTCGTCGCGTACGAACTCCAACTACCAGAGTCAACTCGCACCCACCCCATCTTCCATGTATAGCTCTTCAGACCATTCAAAAGGTCACTCAAAAGTTATCCACCTTTTTCTACAATAACCATTAACTCCCTCTCTCCACCAACACTTAACTTATCCCAAAACACAAGTCATAACTCTCTAAACACACCGCACAATGAAGCCAATGCCATCGCACCACGTGTCCCACTCACAACACACTCCCAATGCCTCGAGCCCAGCGAAAATGCGTCCACCCAAAAGCCTCCTTACACGGCTCCTAACTCTCTAAACACACCTCATAATGGAGCCAATGTCAATGTGCCACGTGCCCCACTCACAGTTTGCGCACAATCCCAATGTCTCGAACCCAACGAAAACGCGTCCCAAGAGCCTCCTTCCACTCCTAACCTTAATGTGCAAGCGTTGCCTCCTTCTAATCCTAGCAACCTATCCACCATAACCAGCCCAAAATGCTTCTCGCGACCCAACTTCCCGCTGCACCCTCGTGTCACTACAAAGACACTTCACCACACAGCAAAACAAATCCTCAATTGGTTCAACCCCAATTCAATTACTCTCCAACAGTCCAGCTGACCCCAAGGCTCCACTTTGAGGATAAAGTGTCTTTTGGGGCAGATAGTAATGTTAGAGTGCATCCCTACACAAGCACAAAAGCCTAACAGAGTGGGATAGTTATGATCTTAATATTAGCCATTAGGCATTGATGGTTGGGTGGAGTCTTGATAAAGCTTTATGTAAAACTTTTTGAGAGGGATAAGTTGGTGGTTGTGCAGCTTAAGGTGTACCTTGTTGAACTATTTAGCACAAACAATAGGAATAGTTACAATAGAAAAAGGAATTCTAGGTTGATAACTACACAAAAGGTAGTATACCTTTTTGGTTGTATTATGAAATGAGAAGTTTCAAACTCAGGATGCATGTGGGAAGTTTCATTTCATTAAAAGTTCGTACAAGTAACACAAATAACACTATAAGAAAATCATTATAAAGAAACCAAATTTATAGACAAAAAATAATTAGTTTATATGTTGATTAAATTATATATTAATTTATATATTAAAAATATTATTGGTATATAAATTAGTTTTTATTATTAATAAATAATGTATAAATTGGTATCTAATTAGTTACCATCGTCATAATCTATATATGTATTTTCATTATCTTTAATACACATCTTGTTTGTGAGAGTATCTTTTGGATAGTTAGAGGTTATTAAATAGTCATACCTGTTTTCTATGTTGTCTTGTTTTTCGAACTAGTTTAAATGTAGTTTATCTTTTCCTAGTTTAGATTTTTACGTGTTTTTGGGTAGAGTTAATCTCAAAATTGAGATATTAATCAGATGGAAGGTTTATGATTTTATGGCTGGTAAAATGCTTGTGGTCAATCTTTTCGGCTTCTGCTCATAATCTATATTATCCATTCCTCTCTCTTTTTTTCCTCCTAATGTCATAATCCTTTGCCTCTTTTTCTTATCTACATAAATAAATATTTGCCCCTTTGTTGAGAGTTTGATTTAATAAGTTGTATATTTCAGTTATGCTCCCATTGATGTTGAGTGGAGTATTTTATTCAACCATGTTTTCTTGTCCACAATATGTAAACCTAAAACCTTGTTTAAGAAAACTATATGAAGTATATGAAGTTTTCTTTTACTTTGTATCTACCTATGTATTTATAGTTATATTAAAATGGAATGTGGTTGGTTGTATAAGTGTGTAAAGCAAGTGTCTTTTATGAAGTGAGATGGCATTGGTATGCCCAAGAGAGGTGTGGGTAGCAACGTCTATAGTTGGTGAGTCATGATTTGGATGTTTAGAGTATTTTATATATTGTGAGGATTTTTCTCTCTCTCCCCACAATAGTCATAAGGGTGCATTTAATGCACATCAAATTTTTGAGCTGCTTTTCAAATTCTAATGTATGTAGCTTGGAAGATCGAGTTTTAGGCATAGGCTAGTTTGCTTGTTTGATATTTACATTGCTATATTGGTGGATACGAAAAGTGGTAGTAAATATGTAGTGGGAAAGTAAAAAAATTGGTGAACATATTCCAAATGTGAACAAATTCCAGATTGATGAGCATTATATTGAAGATAATTGTACCTGTATCCCATGAAACGACACACTTGGAAACGTGCATGGATATTATATTCCAAAATGAATGGACCCCATTAAGGTTTTTGTTCAACTCAAAGTGTGAAACAATGTGGTTATTTGTGATCTTGCCTCTCTTAAAAGGTTTTCTATGGTGGATTTATTTCTTTGCTTTCATTTATGAGTATAGCTTCATTGTTTCCAAGCCTCAACTAAAGCTATTACATCATTTGCTTCAAATTTCTTCCTTTCGTCATTTTTCAGCAGCTTGGTCTGTCCATTTATGATAGGTTATTAGGCATACCCAATACAATAAACGCCCTTACTTTTATTTTGTTTACATAATCTTTATTAAAATTACAATACCAACTTATTTGTTTCACTATAGATAAAGCCATTCAATAGATGGTTGTTTTAACTATCAAACAACCATTCTAGGTATCGATTTCAAACAAGTTACAATTGGCACATACAATGATTACGAACCAATCATTGAAATAAAATACTCTTTGGCCATAAATTATTTAGTTGGACTTGGCCCAGGTTCAAACTGGATCAGTTTTGACATTCTAAAATCTTAATAATACAAACGAATTTTGAGGAGTTCTAGCCACGTTACTTCTCAATAAGGTGACCGAGATGGAGTGACAGCAAAATCATAAATTATTAACACTACAGAATGACCTATATTCGGAATTGGTTTTATAATTTAGCATCTCAATAGGACAAGAAAATAATTGAACAGCAAATATTGTCTGCAGACAACTTGATTATACTTAACTATTAAAGGTACAAAGAGTTCCGGTCAAAATAGAGCTGTTTGAAAGACACAGATTTTTAAGACAAAATTAACAAAAGTCTCATGAAATGAGATTGGTACACGTCTACTGGCTACTGACAGTATCTACGCAGTATCTTTCTTCTTCTTGGGCATTCTGTATCCACCAACAACACAAGCATGGTCCCTCTCAAATGGTTCAAGGGTGACTTGCTCGAATGGCTTGAATTGATCTGCCTTCAACTTGTTCACTTCGCTTTCAAACACAGCCTCCGCAGGAACGGTAGAGTCTATGCAGTTAGCCTAACATACAAATGAGGGTGATTTAGCAAGTGAGCACGATTAAAACAAATTAACAAGAAACAAGTCATCTACCAGTTAACGATAAAGAATGCCCAAGAACATTGATATAACCTAATCACGAAAACCTATATAGTTCCAGTATTCTAATTATAGGATGAGCCCCTTTACACACCCACAAATTTCTTGTATATGTGATATGAAAAACCCAAGTTAATAAAACAGCATCAGTTTGTGAGAATCTTGGATCACCCTTTTTAACTTGTTCTCCCCTTATGGACCAGACAACCTAATATAGTGAACGAAACATACCTTGATTGAAATAACAAAATGACCTCCCGTTTTGAGATAATATGAAGCATTGAGCCCCAAAATCCTGGCCTGCAATGGTCACAAAAAAATCATAACAAGGCATATGCAAAAGCTAAATAAAAGTTTCATGCTATTAAGGGAGATTTTTTCTTCCATTTCTAGCAAAGGTAAAAAAGTAAAGAATCCACAAATAAAAAATCAAAGAAAAATAACAACTAAACTGAAAAATGCATATGCAATACCACATTCATCAAAAAAAAAAAAGTAAACAGTATTCCTTGATACAGAATAGGGGAAATGCAACTAAATAAAAGTCGAAAACTGTTGGTTTAAAAAAACAAAAATAATATATATATATATATAAACAAATTGAAGTGCATCGGAAACTCGGGTATGCATCATCCATGATGTCTTGAAGGGGAATCCGAGTAACTCGTCATATGCACATATTATCTCGTAAGAAAAAATGACCTGACACAAGCTGAGTAATACACTAATCAAACTCACAAATTAAAACTGAATTAAAAACAAAATCAGTACCTAAGGATTCAAAACGGGTACACAAACAAGCAAAATAAAATTTAAATCAATGAGGCTGTCTACATAAAGAATAGAGTTCTTTATAAAACAACATGAAAACACCCGAAATCAATGTGCATCTGAAAGCCGGATCTGCATCAAACACAATGGCTTGAAGGGGAATCCCAGTAACTTGTCAGATACAATGATTGTTCCAATTGAAAAACAATATTCAATTAAAATATTAAAACAAGTTGCAAATTGTAAGATACAAAATTAATATAAGTTTGACAAATGTAAAAGTGTAGAAACAAGAAAAAGATACAGAGCAATGCAAGTGTTTGCCAACCAAACAGAAGAGTAAATGAATATAAACAAACAAACAATAATCACATGACACAAGAGATTGAAGTAAATCACAGTTTTGCAATAGTATATTTAGACAGTAAATGTGATGCTGAAGCCACTCAAGAGGAATGATTAAGATATTTAAACCACACCTGATCAGGCTGGGCAACATCAGAAAATATGACATCAACCATACCAACTAACATCCTGTACTTTGCTGGATGTCTAGCATCTTCAATAATGGGTATAACATTAGTACGCTTCTTTGCCATATTGACCAAATCACGTCCACTTCTATGAGAAAATTCAACTGCATAGACAACTCCTGTCTATATATACAAAGAATAGCACCATTTAATCAGCCATTCTAATTTTTCGACACAAATCTAAGATTGTGCAATTTAAAAATATACTTACTGGGCCAACAATATCAGAAACATGAGAAACAGTTGTACCAGAAGCAGCTCCTAAGTAAAGGACTCTAGCACCAGGTTTCTTTACGAGGTACAAGGCAGAAGACACAAATAGATAGAAGAAAAATGTTAGGATAATGAACAGAAGCAAATAATCAAATCAGAGAGAAAGTAATGAATGAAAAATCATACAATCCATATGTTATCAACTCCACCAAGGATAGCAGCAGCCAACTTCGAGCGGAAAGGATTCCAAATTCTGTACTCAACTTTGGAACTATCTTCGTTCTGCAAAAATGAAAATGAGAATTACATTCTATCCTTCATCTACTAGTTCAAAAAAACAGGGTGCTGCAGAAAGAAAATAACCTGAACAGTAATCCTTTTCTCATTGTAAACAGCTTCACCAGGAACAAGATTCTTAGTGACAAGAGCATCTTCTTTACCCTTGGCAATAAAAATACCCTCATGTCTATGTGGTTGAACCACGACCCTACTCCCTCCCTTCATTCCTCCACCACGGCCACCACCTCTGCCTCCTCCACGGCCACCTCCCCTGCCTCCTCTCCCACCACCTCTGGCTTTAAAAGGCGTACCCCTGTCTCCTCCTCTACCTCCGCCGCCCCTTCCTCTACCTCTGTCACCCCTACCACCCTTGAAACCTCCACTACCACCACCACCACTGAAACTTCCACCACCACCACTGTAACTTCCACCACCACGACCTGCACAAAGTCAAACAAAAAGAATGTTACCACTGCTACATTCTTCTATCAATTAAAGAAATTACTAAAACTACAAAGAAATAAAAAATCATGCAGAGGGGCGGGTGCAGAATAATCTGTAAACAAAGCAATAACATAAAGTTCTAATGCCAAGTGCCTAAGCAATAATCATAATATTCTCATCAAAAACAGAAAAATTAACATACGCCACAAAACAGGAGAGAAAATATTATGATTCAGGAAGAGCATGACATAAAGTTCAAATGTAAAATAAACGAACAACAACAACAACAACCATAACAAGGAATCTGTCAGCAATGAGCATATCATAAAGTTCCGATGTGAAGCGCATATAATACACCGTTTGAATGCCCAGAAGAAAAGGAAAAACCATATTGTTCGTAACAAACACATAAAAAGTTTATCATCACCTCTGGGAGGAGCCATCTTAGAGAGCAGAGGTTGCAAACGGTGACAAGTGATGTTCAACGCAAGCAGTAGAAATGCTACTGAAGGTTGATAATTAGGGTTTAAGAAATAGGGTTTTGAATTTATAAAGGACGCATATGGGAGCACCACCTAAACCCTAATGGGTCACAAACACTCCCAAATGATCCGGCCCATTTTCCTTCCCTTCTGCACCTGTTAAGGCTTTTGTTTCCTCTATAATTACTAACTGCACCCATACTAAGATAAAAAGACTAAAATATCCTTCCTAATGTATTGTCCCACTGTGTAGAGTTGTTCTAAAAAGTTTGTTCATTAAGTTATCATTTATATTCTGGAAAACTTGTTCCAAAAAACTCACTCTATATTGCATTTCATGTGTTTTGAGAAATTTTAAAAAAAAAATCATTCTAAAAAACTTGTTTTAAGATGTATTATATATATATATATATATATATACATATATATATATATATCATTTTAAAGAGGTAAAATTGTCATTTTTAAAAAAAATAATGAAAGTGAAGTTAGAAATTATGGAGATGTGAGAAGAAACCCTTCTTAGTTGAGTAAACCCAATCTTCCTCTAGGTGATTTTTCACTTCTAGACTGCAAATAAAAATTTAATCGGTTTTAATTTTATAAATTTTTCATTAATATTTTTAGTTCATACTGTCAAATATCATCCGACATTATTGTGTGAGTGTTGATAAATGATTTGAATTGATTGTGATTATAATATTTTAAAAAAAATACTGTCAATGTTTTTTAATTTATCAGTTCTAACTTAGTCATTGTTATTGTTTATTTCTTGAATCTCATTTTTCTAAGTCAATTAATCAAATCATATTGAATTGTATAATAACTTTTTATTTTAATTCTTTTAATATACGTTCTTATATGTTAGTTGATTGGCGAATGATGTGAATCTAGAATTTTGTAATATTTTGGAACTAGTTCGTATGTGTCTTATTTTACATTTTCATCTCTTAAATTTTTACATGAATGCTTAGGTTATCATCACTTGTTAAAATTAAATAAGATAATTCATGAACTTAATCATTGACAAGCTTTAGAATGTGAACCATGTCAATCAAAAAAGCTTGTTAAGTTTTGTTTCCTTAGACATTGTGAGTACAGATGTAACTCTTTTTTTTTCTATCATCAACTATGATATTTGAGAGCCAAGTCGCATGTATGTTTTAGTTTTATATATTTTGTTACTTTATTGATAAATATTCTAGATGTACTTGAATTTATCTATTGAAAAATAGTTACAAACTTTTGTATCTTTATGTCTTTTCTTAATAAAAAGAAACAGATATTAAAGTAATCCAAGTTTTACAAAGTGATAATATCAAAATATATTTTTTCCTTTGATTTCTTCTTAAGCTTACATGACACTTTACATGAGTCAACTTACCCTCACACACCTCAACAAAATGTTATAACATAAAGGAAAACATAAATTTAGTTCAAATTGTTCATTCCTTATGCTTAATACAAATATACATGTCCATTATTCGGGTGATGTTACCCAAACTAATTTTTTCTCATTAATGGAGTATCTTCTCCTTCTCATTTACTTGACAATAAAGTTCTTGACTCCACTCTATTTCCAAAGGAGTCTTCTTTTATATTTATCCTCATGTTTTTGGTTGTGTGTGCTTTATTCATAGCATCTCAAAGTTTAGATAAACTCTAGACTAGAGTAGTCAAATGTGTCTTCTTAGGATATTCTAACCTTTTAAAAGGATATCGATATTACTCTTTTGAAAACCAATAGGTATTATATGTTCGTAAATGTTACTTTTTCTAAACCAACTCCTTTTTTCTCTCCTTCTATATAAGATATTCATTTTGTCCTACATCTTTTACATGTACCATCAATTGAGACTTTAGTTCCTTATGCTTTTGACACCCAAAATTTCATACAAAATCTACATGAACCATCATCATCACCTTTTATTATCAATATAGGAACTAAATGACTAGTTTGATGCTTAAAGATGAATCTTCTTTATCAGATCATTCTCAATCATCACTCGACACATGATTACTAGTAATGATGATTTGAGTTTACTCATGGTTATTTGTAAAAATACTTACTTTATTCATAATCCTCATCCTATTTACAATTTTGTTAGCTAACACAAGTTGTCTCCTTTCTATTTTTCTTTTATTTTCTTTATATATTATACTATTATTCCTAAAAATATGACAAAAGCAATTTATCATATTGGATGACGACAAGTCATGATTTAGAAATCCAAGCTCTTGAATACAACGATACACGATGTTAATATCTCTTCCATCAAAAAATAAGATGATTGATTCTCATTTGGTTTATGCCATTAAAGTTGGACCAAATGGTGGAGTTGATAGTTTCTAAGATTGATTGGTGACCAAAGGATACAATCATATCTATGGACTCGATTATAACTATACTTTATCCCCAATTATAAAAATGACTAGTGTTTATCTTTTCTTTGTCATGGCAATCATTTGTCATTGATATCTTCATCAATTGGATATTAAAAATGATTTTCTTCATGATGATCTAGAGGAAGAAATCTACATGAAGCAATCTCCTGGGTTTGTTGCTTAGAGAGACTCTACTCAGATTGTAATTATGTTACTCTCTATAGTCTCAAATAATCTCCATGTACTTGATTTTGAAAGTTTAGTCATGTTGTTCAAACCTTTTGGATCGAAACACATTAAAACAAATAATCTAGTTTTCTATTGTCATACCTTCTGCGAAAAATGTGTGTACTTAATAGTATATGTTGATTCAGAGAATGATGTTGCTAGAATTTCAAACACTCTTTAAGCATTAAAGTAACCTTATCAAAGGAATGTGCTATAATCTCTTAAAGAAAATATGCTTTAGATATCCCAAAAGAGACATGTATGATTAAGGATAGTCTTGTATATCCAAACCATAAATTAAGGGCAGTGTAAAACTTTTTTTGATCTATAAATATATAAAAATTTGGTTGAAAATCTTATTTATCTTATCATTACTATACCAAGTTCTCTTTTATATTTAGTGTTCTGAGTCACTTAATGCAAACTTCTTGTATTAATGGATGGAATGTTATCATTTGTATCCTAAAATACTTAAAATGGACTTCAAGATAATAATGTTTTCTTTACAAAATAGAGAGAATATCAAAATCTTTGAATATTGTGATGTTGATTAGACATGTTCTCTATGAACAAATGCTCCTCTACTAGTCTACGTGATTTTGTATTTTTATTGAAAATAATATTATTTTTTTGAAAAGTAAAAAATAAAATATACTTTACAATCAACTAGTGAAATTGAGTATAAGGAAATTAATTCTTTCACTTGTGAACTTGTGTTGGTAAAATAATTTCTTCAATAATTAATTTTTTATCAAATTCAATAAATGATTATGATAATCAAACAACTCTTCACTTACTTTATAATTTTTGTTTTCATGAAACTACCAAAGATTAAGAGATTAAGTATCATTTCATAATTGTTATCCGAGAAAAGTGATATTGAAATTTAATTAAAAAAAATGAATATAATATAATTTTAAAAATGACTATTTTTCATTATCAAAAAAGCTACTTATAAAATTATAATAATATTATTTTTTTTATAACTTATTTTTTATACATATTTTTATTATAATTTTATTTTTATTTTGATAGATTTTTTTTTAATAAAGGCTCTCATGTATTTTGATGGAAATTTATAAGTATTATTATTATATAATTATAATATTATAAAATTTAATGAGAAAATATTTTTATAATTATTTTTTTATTTATAATTTTTTTATAATTTAAATAATATGTCTTGACTAATTTTGTACACATAGGTCCAATTTGTTTTATGATAACAAAAAATAATTCTTATCATAATTATTCAAAAAAATATTATTAAATTTATAAAAAATATATTTACAAAATATAATTATAAAATATATAATTTTTATAATTTATCATAAGTAACTTTTTATTGTTAACAGTTAATTAAATTTTAGAAAATAATTATAAATTTAAAAGATAAAATAATAAAATAAAATTATTAATAAAGGTAAAATTGGTATTAGATTATGTAGGTTACAATCAGTTAAGTTATTTATAAAATGATTATAGAAAATATTCCATTTATTAATAGTTATAAATATAAATTATTATTAATGGTTATAGATTATAGTAGACATGTCCATAGAGGCATACCTAGTATGAATAATTATAATTAATAATTTATTGAACCAAATTTGGACAAAATTAAAACAGGAAGATTCACCATATTAAATAATTTCCACATTAAATAATTGTTGTTTTAATGAAAAAACAAAAAAAGGGTAAAACAACACATGATTCTATCTAACCAACATCAACAGCTGTAATTAGTTACTACCATTCTTGTTCTTGATAGAATTGAAAAAGAAATGTAGAAAGAGAAGATGAATTTACCCAAAATGTGATCCAAATTCGATTAATCTTCAAAGTCTTGTTGACTTCTGTTTGTAACCGAAAGTTTGGCTCCTTGTTTGTATCTTTCTCCATTTATAAGCGTTTTCTCCCCCCAAAGGTGTAAAACCAGAGGGAATTGTCAAAGTTTTAGTCTTTGTGAAGATATTTGCAAAAGGCGCGTCCTTTCGAATTCCCTTTTTCATTGTTTATTCATAGATTTCTCTGTTTGTGTTCGTTTGAATTACGTTTGAATTGGGTTATTGCAGGGGCACGATGGCTGCCACTATGAAACAGATGTCTCTGATCGTATCTGTGTTGGGCGTGGTGTCCTTCATTTTGGGAGTTGTTGCTGAAAACAAGAAGGTAACGATTCAAACATCTTAATTCTTAAAGAGTAATTTATAAGAATTTTTAGCAAGATTTTAGATGGAAAAGGTATATTTAAGCATAAAATATGACTTCATCATTCTATTATTATAATATAATTTGTCAAATGATTGTTTTAGTTGTTCAAGTATTGTTTTTCTAAGATTGTGGAGTCAAGACCTTAATATTGCAGAAAATTTTGATCTGGTCCTAACTGCAGGTTGGGGCACTTATAAAACCTTAATTTCTCATCCATAATTACAATTACATACCCAGTTTGAAGAAAGCTTCTCCAATTTGATGTAGGGAAATTGTTTAGATAAGATTCAGATTTAGTTGTTTAGTTGCTTTTGGTGTTGATCTCCAAGCAGGATTGCAGTTTCACCCTTAGCATTTATATTTCATTCCAATAACCTGGGAAATATAGATTTGCTTTGAAGGTCAACATGTGTTACTAGGATAAAACTTCAACTCTGATGGGAGAATAACACTCCGAGTGCATGTAGAATTATATGTCGGTTTACTTTTGAGTTTTTTTTATTTTATTTTTCAAAGAAAATGGAAAACAAAGCTGAGAATATGTTTGGTTAATAAGTGGGAAAGATTTTATTTGACAACGAAAAGGTCAAAATTTGAAAATAAATAATGTTTTTATTTTTTGTTTCTTTGCATTGTGTTAGTATCATGAACAATCGGGTCTCACCTTTTCTTATTGTTTTCCATCGCTGACATCAGAACAGTTGACAATGGGTTTTGGGTAAAAGTTGAAAATGAAAGAAAAGTAGTAAAATCAAACAAGTTTTCTAAACTTAGCAAATTGAAAAAGAAAACTATTTTCAGACAATAAAAACAACAAATGGAGATGGAAAATGTGTTTACAGACCAAAGAACTCCTAAATTTCTTTGCAAATTGTTAACACTGTTCTAAAACTATTGATGTTCAAGGTTAATAATACATACATTAACAAACATTTGTTAAATAGGAATGTAAATTTGAAATCTGTAAAACACATGTTTTAGAAAGGGGCTAGACATATTTTTGGAACTGAGCACAAACAGTTTGGAGGTTTTTTTTTGCATCACTAAAAACCATTATGTTTTTGGCTTCTCAAGTGCATTTCATATATGAGGTAATCTAATGGATTTATAACACATGATGCACAATTCTGACGTATTGTGTCCCTTGTGTGAAGGGTGATTGTTCTTTGTAGGTTCAATGTGATTTCTTTCTGAAGCTTGTTGTTAACTCACTATTTTTTTTTTCTGTATTGACCAGTGATACTTTTCTTATTTCATTGCAGCCAGCTGCTGGAATACCTGTGACTGGTTTGGATGGTGTCTCTGTCACCTGCAAGTACCCGGCGGATCGAACTGTTGTATTGGGGTATCTTTCTGTAGCATTTCTTGTTGCATCCACTGTGGTAGGGTATCTGTCTTTGTTTTACCCTTACAAAGGAAAGTCAATCCCACAAGGGGTTCTGTTTAAACACACCACTTTCACAGTGTTCTTCAACATTTCTTTGTAAGTACTTTTTCCTTATCAATTCTCATGATTAAATCTTCACGTATTAAATTATAATGCATGATATAAATAATTTTTTATTGTTTTACAATGTTCATGGAAATGGAAGATTCAAAGATAGATACTGCTGATTGTACTAGTTCATTCTTGGGGTGTTGTTTGAGATCACATTTCTAGATCTTATTCTTCAGTGTGAAGAGGAGTAGCTATTTTAACATGCTTACTTTGTGTGCCATAGATTTTTCAGCCTATTTATTTCCATTACTTTGTGATTCATTCAATGTAACATCTGAAATGAGCTTGCATTTTGGTCAATTAACAAAACACTTGTGTGTTGGTCCAAGAAGAATACACCTATTTTATGGACATGCTAAATGTAGAATGGTAATGGATGAACTAAGAGTAGTAATTCACCACTGTAAAATCCTTGCAAAAGATTGTTTTGTTGACCATAATGACATTAGTTAGTTGCACTTGATGTTGGGAATACCATGCATTCCATGAACAAATCATCACAGGAAATATTGGAGCCTACCAATTTGTGGTTTTGAATTTTGATTAATGTTACTGCAAAAGGAGATAACTATGACATTCTAATCTATATATTGTTCTCATCTTTTCATAAATGACTTTTCTTCTATGCAATGGTGTATCTACCTAGGTTCACCGCTGGATTAGCTGCAGCTTTGCTGTTATGGCCAACAATCACTGAACAACTTCACCTGACACGAAATGTACACAATGATGTCAAATATGAATGCCCTACAGCCAAAACTGGTCTCCTTGGAGGTGGTGCCTTTCTGTCCCTTGATTCATCTCTGCTGTGGTTGATTGCCCTTATGTTAGCAGGCAATGCTCGCGAGGACTTCTTTGAGGAAGAAGACAGTGGTGTTGACAAGGGTGAATATGGCACAGCCTCCTCTGATAACTATTATGATGCTGATTCAGGATTGAAGGGGAGTTCCTGAACTCTACTACTAAGAGTAGAAATAAATGTTGAACTGCTACTTCTGCAGTTTCCTTTTAATATATCATTCTGAACAATTCACATGAAATATTGAATGTACATACTTTAAATGATTGTTCTGTGATTAAGCATTACTGCAGAAACACATAGTTGTTTATAATTTGGATTCCTTTTCTATAAATCTATCCTTTAATCCTTCAGGGCTACCTTGTGATAGATATGGATCTTTTTGCTTCCTTTTGAAATGTTTTTAGTCTTTAAAGGCTTCTGGGGTTATCTGTAATATAACAATTATATTATTTATTTGTTGTGAAAATGTATTGAAGTTGTACTATAATCATACTGCAAAGAACTTTGTAAATATATATAAAACTTTAATCGAAAATAAAATCTTTCTTAATTGGGAGACACTATTTCAAGATGAGTTTAATTTTCTGCAATTCATTACAAAATGTAAAATTTGTGAATATTTCACTTAAACTATCTTTACTAACATTACTTCTAAAAGACTTTACAATGAATTATAAATAACTTACCATGAACATTGCATTCCATATAAAGTTACAATAAATTATAAATATTTTTTGATTCACACTAAAATTTTTGGGTGTGGCTTTCTTAAGTTATTATATTGTTGTTTAACCTAAGTCCTAACCATTTTCTATGTCATATTACTTATAGAGGAGTGAATAGAATGAAACATATATTTTTGTTATTCTGAAAAACTTGACCTGTTTTTCTTAAAAGTAAGAATGCTAGAGAAGACAACTCTAGATGTGAATAATTAAGAGGGTGGTAAGAAAACAGATAAAAATGGAAGTTCAATTCAACTGATTTAAAAAAAAGTTTTTAAAAATAATAAAAATATTTATTTGAAAATATTATATAAAGTATTAAAACAAATTAACTTATATGATTTGAAAAGTTTTATGTATTAAAATAATAAATTAATCATTGTTAGTTTAAATAAAATTCAAAATAGCAATAATAATATTACTATTTATTAAATTTATTTTATGTTAGAAAACTAATAAATGTAAAATATTAGTATTAAATTTTATTTTAATAATTAAATTAGTAATAAAAAAGTAATATTTATTATATTAATTTTATATTAGAAATAATAAATTTATAACTTTATTATTATTAATTTATTTTTTTTGTAAAGGACTATTATCAATAATTTAATTTTTTAATAAATTTATAAATTTACTATTAATGGTAAAATATTATAAATAATATATTACATTTACAAAAAACGATATAAATACATTATAAAACTATAATTTTTATTATTATTAATTATAATTTATTATTCATTAATTAAAAAATATTATTTATTAATTAATATTTATTAGTAATAAATATAGCGATTTTAATATAAAAATGGTAAAAATTATATTTATGAATTTAAATGCAATTTTTGTGTGAATACTAATTAATTATATTTTTTTTATAGAATTTTTGAAAAAAATATTTGAATATATATTAAATTAAAAAAATTATTAAAAAGACTTCTTGGTAGTTAGGGTTTTTTTTTTCACCTTACTTTGACATCATATTATTTGTTACTAAATTCAACTATACCATTTATCATAATGTGTGTGTGGAGAAGCTTGTAAATAGCCCTTAAATTAAAAAAGAAAATGTTTTTATAGAAAATTGGTCAGTAGGTTGATGTTTGTTGTGTTTGGTAGGATTATTTTTTTTACAACCTTAGTTACGTAGTATTTATATTATTTAATTTAATATACAAATTAGGATTAAATTTAATGTAGGATTAAAGCTTCAATGTTGCAAAGAAGCAATTAAATTTCTCCTTTTCCACTCTCATGTTAATCTTTTGTGAACAAAAAATGGGAATATGAATGCTAAGTGACTCTCTTGTATCCTTTATCGTAAAGATTTACTAATGGTTATGGATTAGTTAATTGGTTATTTGATATTGAAAACTTTATAAGAATGTGATGGAGCATATCCTTTAGGTAATAGGTGTTTATACAACACAATTCTATTTGTGGCTAATCCAAGTGTTACATTTTACTAAAATTGGTTAAAAAGGATTAGGTAAAAATGTATAATTTGTTTTTATCAATTGGTAATTGTGTTGTAATTATCCTAAGTAATAGTGTTAGTTATCTAAAACCTTGTGTAATCTCAATTAGCTACTCACAATATAACTTTTATGAGTGTAAATTTTATTTAATTTGGAGAAGACCTTCAAAAACTTAGTTTAAAAATTTCTCCTTCTTAAGTTAATACATGTTTACTAATATGAAATTTTAACAAGATTAGGAAAAGAAAATTTTACTCAAATTTTATATTAGATTGTCTAATGGTGCAGATTACGTCTAGTTCTATCAACTGATTGAGTTTCACTATGCAAACTACTATTGCATATTACAAAACATGTATTATTTCAAATTGTAGTGTTACTCCTCATTAATCCATTGAGTATTCTTTTAGAATGTAGTCACTCAGGATAACCCGTGAGTATTCTTTGAACACTTAGTCATTATTGGCTAAAACCCGAGTATTCTTTTGGAACGTTACCACTCTTGACTAGTCCATCGAGTTTTTTTTTTTCTAAACACAATCACTCTTGACTAAGACAAAAATTTATCTATAGAGTGATCTAAAATATCACAAAGGTTTGCTCATTAGAGAGGGTGACATCTTAGACGTATACACAGTGTAAACATTTTACTAGTTTGCTAATGAACATATAATGTTCTTATAAAGCTTTCCAGAGTACAACAAAATTTCAGCAACATTTTAAAACTTCACAAATTCTAGCTCAGGTTCATGTTCTTATTCTTCTTGAAGGATGACTTTAAAATAAGCGTTGAAGAAAAGAGTTGTTATAAATCCTTTTCTGGTTGTTGTGCAAGTTCAGCTTATACGAAGGTTTTTCTTTCGTCTAATCAAATTGAATATAGATGATGCATTAAATGTGTTCGATGCATGCATTAGATGTGTTTTTCCTCTTGAACCAACATCTTGATAACTATAAGTACTTATCAATCCTTGGTCAAAATGTTTTTACTTGACATTGTGTAAAGCGCATAACTGTACAGACCAAATAGTCTTTTCTATAATAGATTGCACGTGCACGAGGGAATGGGTGGTGAAGCATAGTAGCTTTAGCTCATTTTTCAAAAGATTGTTGATGTTGACATATGCTTCTTAGTCGAATATTTGATTCAAATATTTCTTTAAGAGATGATAAATTCATCTAATACTAGAGATGACAACAAAAATTTAAGAGATAGAGTGATGATTTCTATAAATAAAGCTTGTGTTTATAGATGCTTAATATATATTTTTAGATATGTGATGGTAAATTATCTATATGAATGATATATTGTGATTTGATAATTTATTCTTTGTTTCGAGGTACATGTAAGTTATAATAATGTGAGTTCTTGTGATTTGTCTTGATGTACCTCAAAGTTATTTGGATGCTATGAGAAATCTAAGTAGTGTCTTAGAAATATGAAAATCCAAGTTATACTTAATCATTTGATAAGTCTTTCTAAAGACTTAACAATATCAAAATAAAAATTATGTTTAATAATTTGAAAAGTTCAACTGGAAAAAATATAAGTTATGCATTTATTATATTCATAAAATGATATAAAAATAATTTTAGTACATAGTAATATTTTATTGTGAGATGTTTTATTTATTTATTTTTGTGAATTTTATTTAGAAAAAGGCATAAATCCTTTTATCCTTTATTTTCCTATTTTAAAACATTTGAGGGAAAAAATGTCAAAGTTAAAGTTAGTTTATAATTAATAATATTCCCTTTTTTTTCCTAAGAAATAAAATCTATAACTATTAATATATCAATGATTCTTATTATTACATGTAATTATTAGGGTTTAGGTTTATAACTTTTTTTTAAAACTCAATTAACTACTTACAATAAAAAATTATATATAATAAAATTATAAAAGTTATTTATTTTATAATTATTTTTAATAAAAATATTTCTAGTTTGAAAATTTAATAAGTATTTTTTATTTTAATAATTCTGATAAAATTTATTTTTTGTTTTTCTACCTTTTATTATAAAAAAGTGGACATTATAAAAAAATCAAAAGAAAAAGTCATTTTATGTGTGTTTTCTTTTCCCTCCTTGTGCCTTAGTAAAGAAACCCTATTTCAGAATCCTGTTCCACTCTGTTTCCGCCACTCTGTTTCCGCTTCCTTTGCAGTCAGAGCCACTCCACGCTTTGAAGGGTCACACATGGCTTCCACCACACCACATTCCCAACCGCAATGGGAATTCTCCTGGTTTCTCTCTTTCTAAACTTTTCTACCAATTTTTTAATTAGCCACGGTTTTCCATTCTGCAAATGATGACTTGGCATGTGTATTTCTCTTGATATTGAGAATTCAGAACTGAATTTTATTTCTTCTTGATGATATTTGTTCAAATTTTGAATTTGGTTTCTAAATTGCATTTTGTTGATTTGATACCCTTCTGTCCGGTGGGGAGAAAAGCTAGAAACCCAATTTTACCATTGACATATCATAAATTTTCCTGGGCCTTATCTTTAATTTAGCTATTTACTCTTAGATTTTGTAACTTTCAATCAATTTTAAGCAATAATATTACTCTGTGTTGCTAGCTAGCACGTCTTGTCCTGTATCTCATCCAAATAATCCCTCTTCGATTTAGGAAATACAAGAGCTATACAGGAGAAGCACTTATAAGAGAAGAAAAAAATGGAGAAAAAGAGTTAAAATTAGCTTTTGCACAAGTTAAAAACCAACTTTCAAATAATTAATGAGAGAACTTCAACAATATAGCTTATGTACAAGCTAGTTTTAGTTTATAAAAGTTTTTTTTTACTTTCTTATTTTCATCTCTTACAAGTGTTTATGTTGACGTTTGTCCAAATGGATCTATATATACCATGTTTTTCCTTGAAAACTCTTATTTAAAATTTGTACAGATAATGTTTTATGCCTTTGTTTTGAGTTTTGGAGCTGTTTTTATATTGATCTTGTTTTGTAGTAGTGAGATGGTATTTGTCTGAGTAGAAATTGATTACTTTAGTCGTGCTTCTGAACTATTACAGACGGTATTTACTTCTTAGAAACCTTTTTTTGTCATGGCTTGACGCTTTACCATTACAAACTCATGGTTGAAAATCTTGATGTGGGCAAGTAAAAGGACAACCTAGTGTATATGTATACTTCTATTTCTGCCAGCAGGATATTTAGATGCTATAGTAACAGAATAGAGTTTTGGATGGCAATTTTAGAAATATGTTTGCAATGTTTATCTTCTTGGGTGACAAGTTCATTGTGAGGATTTGAAATTAGAGATGTATCACATATTGGCAATGGTTTCCAGATAAGACTTTATGTTGCTGCCCAAATATAATATATTTCCTGCATAAAAGAAATTTAGTCTAGATATGTATGGATTAATTTTTATAGTGAGTTTTATTATCATGTTTTGCTTGCTGAGAGATTAATAGGAATTATTATATTGACTTAGTAAGAAGATAAAAGTTGGAGAGCACCTAGGACAGAAGCTTGTAGTAACAAGGAACTATGTAGGAAAAAACACTTGAAATTTCTCTTGCATTCTTTAACTGTAAAAGTATGAGTGCATGATGAAACCAAAATTTGAAACTTATGTAATTTGTGTTTCAAATACCCTTTTGTTAAAGCTTTCAATAAAGATCAAATTGATACCTGTCCGTTACTTTTCAAGCTATAATGCAAATAGATGATTAAAAGCTTCAAAAGTTATTATTCTTTATTACGTGGTTCAACATGTGGGGTCCACTGCCACCCTCCATGCTTCTGTTTGCAGCACCGTTATCTGTCTCGTGGCCTTTCTTGGTCTCTTTGTGGTTACTTTCAGGCAGGCTACACATTTATGGCATCTTTTGGCTACATTTTGTTGTTCTCTGCTCTTGGGTTAATTGTCTGCTCTGCTTGCTTGAAGCTGCTTTCTGGTTGAATACATTATTTGTTTTCTGTTATGGTCCAAGGTACACAAATACCAAGATCACCCAGGTGGACAAGAAAAGGAAGTATATGCAAATGTACCTAACCAGAATTGAGAGAGAGGGAGAGGACGCGAGTCATGTAACTGACCTAGTTGGCTGTGAGCGTCATATGGCTCGTGAGTTACTGCGAAGGGACTATTAGAATAATGTGTGGTATGTTAGAGAGGGAATTTTTGGGACCTGTAACATGGATTTGGGAGAGGGGAGCACGATCTAATTACACTTTTTACTTCTGAATACATATTTGAATTCATATACATTGGCTTGCGGATCAGTTAATAGAAGCCCATAACAATATCATTCCCTCATTAATTTTCCTTATAGTTATGGTATGTTACAATTGGCATTCATAGACCTTGATCCTGGAATTTTGTATGCTTGTCGCATGAGCTACAATTGGAACTGGGATAGAACATTTGGAACAGACAAATCAAATTATGGAATCCTTTTTGAGTAACAAAACCAAAGAAGAAATAGTAAAATTCCCTCAGCAAGTCTCCTCTCTCTTCCTTTCTAGTGTTTCAGAGCAAGATTACCTCTCTCCTTGCTAGGCTTGAACTTGTATTATTCTTAATAACGTTGTAAAAATAGGAGGTCTATAATCCCTCTATCACTGTTTTGATAGTGTCTTTTCCATGAGCAATAGCCAGTGAAAATGGAGCAAAAGTTGATTTTAAGTAGGTAATGTACATATAATTATACAGGTATGAGATGTAAAATGAAATACTACATGCAATTTGAAGCTTGTTCTTAGATGAAATGAAAGGTAGATATTTCACTAAATATTTTCGTTATTCATTGAACTTAAGTTCTAATTCAATTTTATTTAATGGTTCATATTTTGAGAGTAACATTATTTAGGGGGCAAATACAGATTCAAACAGTTATGTGGGCAGGTTTTTAGAGGAGAAATTTATGGCTGATTCATAATATTGGGAAAAGAAAGTATTTAAAGATTGGAAAGCCTTCCTGCCCGACAACTTTAAATTCCGTACTAACATATTAGGAAAGATGTAATTCATTGTTGACAAAACGTTTGATACTTTCAGACTTACAATTTTTGAGTTTTTGTGCAGTCATGTCTGGACATTTTAGATTATAATATAATAATTGAATGCTCTGAGTTGTTTTTAAATTTCTCAGGTGATTGGCATTTCTTAGTTTCTATTTTGGTAGCTGTTGCATTTGATTTCATTGTGTATCCTCCTAATTCTTGGGCTACTAATGAAATTATAGATTTAGGTCTGTGTAAGTTACCAGGAACAAGAACTAGTGTGAGTGTTATTCTATTCCAGAAGGGCACCGAGCCGAATTTCTAACAAAAGATAATCAGAGCCCTAGGCTTCTCAGAGAAAACTACTGTCAGCAAATTGATTTTAGTCAGTCATGCTTGTGATACACTCATATCCTTATATTCATGTTACCTTCCTAACCAGTCTATCTAGTCAGCATAAGAAGTTTCCCTTCCTTATTCCCTTTGCTTGCCTTTTGGAGTGAATTACCCAAATCATAAAGCTTCCTTATGCTTTGCGCTGCCTGAATCAAATAATTGGTCCAAGTCCTGTTTAGACCAGAACTTAGTAAGCCAGATACAACCAAAATCTCAAGTTTATGAACTAATCACTTAATATTTACGGTAAAATGTTTTGTTTTTAAGAATCATCTGATCTAGTGAATATATGTACATTAATTGTGTGTAAATGTCTTGAACTTAGTAAGCAAAATGCAATCAAAATCTCAAGTTTATGAACTAATCTGTTAAATATTTATGGTAAATTTTTTTGTTTTCAAGAATCATCAGATCTAGTGAATATATGCACATTAATTACGTGTAAATTTCATGAATTTAAAAGATTCACTGCCACGAGAAAAACTTGCTATGAAAATTCTGAGATTTCCTTGTGTACTGAAATACTGACAAACTTGTCATTAAAAACGGAATGACAATTACAGTGACATGGAAATGGATTTTGGATCTGAAGAGAACGCTTCCATTGTGTATACTGCCTTAGCAGTTGACAAAGAGGTAACTGTCTTAAGACATGATCTTTCCAATGTTTTACCAATTATTTTCAACTAGTTTTTATATAATTATGTGCCTTTTGCAGTTGCAACCTGATAAAGTAAAAAGAGGCATGTCAGTGTCAGATGGAAAGCTGTCAGTGTGAGTATGCTCTTCAGTATTAATAGTTGAATGTTTTTGTAAATGAGTTTATGGTGAGTTTAGTATTGCTTCATTTGCTGGTTAAAAGCAATTAATGTTATCATGTTATTAAGAGTTAATTAGATATAAAATACTTAATTTTGGTAACTCAAGTGAAGTTTTTTATTGCAATTAATTTTTAGCCATTAAATTTGTGTATGAAATGCTGCTATCTATAGATACCTATGTGCATCATGTTTGTGTTAATTGCAATTTTTTCATGAAGACATTTTGACATGACTACAATTTTAAATATCATCTGCAATATGTTAGTCATTCATGTTGGTCTCTTTTACCTAAAAGGATTCATTTACTACTTTCATTAGTTAATTTAGCTTAAAGGGCACGCTGAATGTGTAATCTTATTCAGGCACTTTGAGGCAACAGAAGCCAGATTTCTGCGGGCATCATTCAGTGCTTTTGTAGATGTTCTGACTCTAGCTACAAAAACTATTGAAGAATTTGGCCAAGAAATGAAGTTGTGACATCTCCTTATTTATTGAATATTTGTTTGTTGAAGTGTACTATATAACTTCTACCTTCTAAATGTAAACTGTATTTGTTTCTTTCAAGTAGGAAAAATGTTCACATTCAGTTTTGAATTTTTATACATGATGTTTGAAGGGTTTAGTACATAATATGCTCAGTAACTCCAGTAATATACTTCTATTTACTTTCAATTCCTGGATGATAATTGGTGGCACAGATGAACATGGCACAGATAATGGTGGGAAATGTTTAGGGATGAAACTTGAGAGTTGAAGATATTTATTATTCGAGTCTTGAGTTTGACTTGCAGTTCTTTTGGATGTGAGTGTGATTGAAACTCATTTGAAATGTGTCAAGTTATTTATGGTTTTTTATTTTCTTTATTTGGTTTATATAGTTTTTAAAAGTTCATATTTATTTATAGGTTCATATAAAAATTTGATTGCATGAGAGAAAGATGAATGATAGTTTGTGTCATGTATAACTTGAAGCTATAAAATAAACAAATTAGAAAACTTATTATTCTCTTATTTATATGATATTAAGTTTGATGATGAATGCATAAGTGAAGAAAATAAACTACTAAAAAATATCAATCTTTCCAAATTGTTTAATCAAACAATTTAAAATTCAATACAATTATTGTTTTTACTTATTCTATATAAAGCATATCATATATAGGCATTTCAAATTTGGAGCACTACCAGACAAATTCTTATATTAAATCTGAAAGATGAAACTAAAAATCTCTCAATACACACAAAATATATTTGTAAAAAATTAAAATATATTCGAAATTAATAAACATAATCGCTAATCATTCAAATACTAATAAATAAACATCCCCTTTAATCATTCACCACTTCAAGGTCACTTTATTTTTTAAGACACAAATTACTTCCAATTTCAACCATGCTTAATGTTATATAATAGACAATAATATTTTTTTTATATATACATAATTTGTACTATTAACTATTATATGAAAAAATGTTCTTAAATATTAGATATATTTAATAAATATGTCTAAAGTAGTAATTAGAATATTTAATAATGTATGCCTAAAACGTATGATTTTAGTTATTATTTAAAATATTTGAAACGTATGCATATTTGAGTTTATTTTATGAAATTATAACTCTTTTTTGAATAAATACTCAATTTGTTCTATAAAAGATTGAAGTAGTAGTAACTTATAGGCCTTTGGATAATTTTTTTCATACAAATAAGTCCTTAAAAAATTTTCGCCATACATTTAAGCAAGTTATTTGGTGAGTAAAACTCTTCATAGAAGTTAACATCTACAATTAAATATTACAATGAATCATTTTTACACTTTTATGTGACTCTAGATGTCAAACAAAACGAGAAGTAAAATTTAATACATCGAAAAACATTGTTAATTTAACCATGATGTTTAGAAGTTGGTAATAAAAAATATTGATATTATAAGAATGATAAAATATTTTAGTATATACAAAACATTAAATTAATATTTATTTAAACCAGTGACTGATTTCTCTTAAAAAAAAATCAATGAACGATTTATTCAAATGAAAAATGAGAAGGAAAAATCAATTGTGTTTTTCTTTTTGCTAAATATTTTCCTTAATCCCACATATTTGTTGAAAATAATTCTCCAAATTTTGTTATCAATGGATTTGAAGTTACAAATCACCCCACTTCAACTTTGAAAGTTTTTTGTAAATTACTTTAATATTTTTCCATTCTTTTTATCCAATATTGGCCTCAAATATGCTATAACTCTTTCTATTAAACCAAAGACTTCATGAACATCAAGTAAACTCATGACACTTTCTGCTACAATTACAATTAACAGTTGAGGTGGATGAAATATGCAAGAAGTGGATGAAGTACTAAAATCCAAATCTCCAGATTGCAATTTGCTAGAAATTTCTCAAGTAAAACAGGTATCAGGTAATTTGCAAGTTGCTTTTGACCACTTTTTCTCTTAATGAAAAGTTGTAAATATAGAACCATTTTTTTTCTTTCTTTCTGAAGATGAATATGCAGAACACCCAGGTTAAAGATATGCTACCCTATGAATACAAATGGTTTTAAGGGCTCTACACCAGAACACAGTTTGCAATGTTTTATATTTCAGTGCTTCTGAATAACTCTGAGCTTTGCACTTCTACTTCGGCGGTTCAATTTTTCTTCTTCTCCTGATGGTGTGATTGGTCTTTTGGTGAGAATTGTTCCATTTGAGCCATGTATTACTTGCTTTATCCAAGCTTCTTTTTCTTTGATTTCATCACTAGTCTTCCTCAAATAACTGTTGAGACTCTCCCTTTCTTCAACATCTTCGCCCCCTTTGATTATATTAAGAAATGTCTGCTTCACAATTCTGTCTTCTAGACTATGAAAAGATATTACAGCAAGTCTACCCCTCGGTGCCAGGCAATCAAAACAAGAATAGAGGGAATCCTCAAGTGTCTTCAGTTCATCATTAACAGCAATTCTAAGAGCTTGAAAAACCCGGGTTGCGGTCTTTATCCAACCTTGTCTTCCACCTATTACAGTGTAATTGAAGTTTGAACATGGATAATTAATTACAGTTCACACCTTCTAATGAAACAAAAAATGTAAGAGTGAAAAATTATGTTATAATTCTCTTGCAAACATGAAGATTAGGAATGATATTGTAGAAAACATAACAGGAACATATGATCTATCAAGCACAAACACTGACACAGACACTTTGACACGTAATTTCCAAAATATAGGATCCGGGTCACGGATTTATATATTATATCATTATGAATTATATAAATTGACAATCAAGATTTATGTGAACAAATATGACTGGATTTTTTCTATGGTAGAAAGATGTTTCACATGTCTAGTTCAGAAGGATATGTTCCTTATTTCTATAATCATAATAGAAACTTATACAATAAGTTTGAGATTCTAGAAGATTACTATATTTGTTTTTTTTAAATTGCGTTAGAACTGTGCTAGAATTGTCAGATACTCAAAATGTATGTTTTGAATTGTACACTTCACCGATACGTATCGTACGCGTGTCAGTGTTCGATACGTGTATCCAACACAAACACACCATTTAAGAGGCTTGTTTAAGCTTCATAGCATGTGATATGTGATAATCAATTAATGGCATGCACGAGAAGTGATGCTTATAGTCAAAGAGAAAACACTGGAGAAGGAACTACCTTTCATTGGAGGAGTCACACGTCTAATAAGATCTAGCAAATCAGTGGTCGAGTGAAATCCACCATGTAATCGGGCATTGACAATTTTCTTTTGCAGGGTTCGCCAATTGCTTTCTTCTCCATATTCTCTTAGGATACGACCCACTTCAGAATCTGGCCAGGAATTTAATACGTCCTCTGCTTTAAGACTTGCCTGTCATAGGCCTGTGCATCAGTTCAATAGCAAAGAAAAAGTATGTATTACTCATCAGCAAACGGTCAACTGGGTATAATTACATGAGAAACTTTTTTGCCTAGATTACCAAAAACAACAAAAGGTATTACGGTGTGGTAAAAGAGGAAATAGGCACATTTTGTCAACAAGAATGATTAAAGAAAGCCATCAAACGAGTTTCCGGCATTGTTTAGACAGATGACTTAGTTTGGTACTACAGATCATATATCTAAACTTCTACAGAAGGTATTTTAGAAATAAATTTTACTCCTTTAAAGAAAGAGGGACACTTTAGAGGGAGAAGTGTAGACTTACAATTGTTAATTAACACACAACATAAAGAATTTTAACAACTCCATGACTTGGTGCATATGCGGCGGTACTTTGTTACAACCGCTGCCATTGATTGAAAATCACTTGGCTGTAACTCCATACTTGGAACATATGCATCCCTTTCTTAGAGAAGCCAAACCGTTTAGAAATAGCAACTTGGATTGAACCATCTTAACTAAGCGAAGAGAGTACAAAGAAAATAACCAGACAACATTAAACAACATATATTTGACGCCATCCCAGCAACTTTGAATGTTCCAATTATTATGTCAGCAACGTTACATGTAATGCAATATAAAAACAAACAGCTGCCTGCCACCATATCTACCGATCCCATTCTTCATCAAAAGAGCTTAAATTTCACAGAGATACAAAATGCCTGAGAAACTATACCTGAGGATCCATCCGCATATCAAGGGGTCCATCACCAAGCACACTGAATCCTCTCGCAGGATTGTCAACCTAAAACAAAAAATACATAAAATAAAATCAGCACTAGTTCATTTGGAATAGCTTATTTAAATCTTCTTTGGAGTGATGACATAAGCACTCCGGTAAATGCTTTAGAAGAGTTTAAAAAGACAGTTTATACTTTCGTAACTTAACTTTAAAACAACTAAACCTTATTTCTTCTTTGCTTAAAAAAATAAAATAAAACAATGCTAAAATGATTCTAAACATTTATTCTATAAAAGCTTAATTAAGTTGTTTATCCAAATGCACCAAGAAGTCTGAGATCCAAAAAATACTCAGGCACAAATCCAAGTACAGAGGTCTTGGCAATTACAATGAGTGAACTGCAATTTGAAACCACAATAGATGAAACACAAGCGTGCAGGTAAGTTAATGAAGGATATGATGATCCTCTTTGGATAAACTTCTCAACAGACATTTAGAAAATAAATGAAATAAGCTTCTTCTATAAACTAAAAATTAGTGTATACGTAAGTTAAAATAACAATTTCGGAGAAACTAAGGGCATGTTTTGGACAAACTTATCCAGAAACACATACAATGAAATAAATTTCTCCTATGTTAAAATTAGTTTATGCATAATCAAAACTAAGTTCTTAGAGATAATTTTAGCATATAGAAAAACTTATTTCATCTTTCATTCCCATTTTCTTCTTCTATAAGTGTTTTTGGAAAAGTTTATTGAAACATATCCTAAATAAGGGAACTTATATGAATTAACTTATACATAAACTGATTTTAGTCTATAGGAGAAATTTTATTTCATTTTAACTTCTCATTTTTTGACGTGCTTATCAATAAGTACATCAAATATGTAGTTGTGGAACAAACCTGCATAGATGACATTCCCAAATCCATTAAGATGCCATCAACACCCATGTTTAAGTCAGTGAATTCTCTAAGCACAGACTTGACATCTCTAAAATTCCTCAAAACGGTAAAAGCTTTGACATCACCACTTAAAACAGCATCAAGGCGTGGCTGGGCAATGTCATGTGCCACAGAGTCCACATCCATCCCCACGAAAAACTTCATCTCAGGATGACCCCTGATCACCTGTTTCATTTCATTTTATTTCATTTCTCAGCCCTTCAACAACATGCATAAATGAAAATTGAAAATTCCACAAATTTCAAGAAGGTGAAACATTTAAGTTAGTCCCTACAACGAATTATTTATTCAGTCACTAGAACCAATCAATTTACACTTAAAAAACTTATTACAGTTGTCCCAATACATTTATATTTGTAAAATCATTACGGACTTGGTTCTTGCCATCATCACCCCTAATACGCATGAATTTGAGTGCGCATACTTAACTTGGTTTCTATCCCAGTGAAACCTTTTTAATTTGATCCTTTAGTTTAGGAACCAAACTAAGAATGTCCTACACTTGTAGGGGTCAAATTAAGAATACTACTACTACTACTACATGTATAGTTGCTAGTGACCGAACGAAAAATTGTTTTGCATGTACAAGAACAAAAACAAATTGAGAATGTCTACCTATCCTTGGATAACTTTTTCTACAAACACTTTAACTAGTAAGATGTGGACTTTAACAAGGTGAACTTTAAGCTTAACTCAACCGACTTATAAGGTGAGGTTTGCATCCACATATATACTATGAAATGTTATTAAAGTGAGATCTCCAACACATTTCCCTAAGACTGCCATAGACTGATACCTGGTGCATGAGACCGGCTCGATAGCGGATTGACTGATAAACTCAAATGAACTCTTGCTACGACTCTAAATTCTGATCCCATATTAAGAAGGGTACTTTCTTTAAGTCTAACTAAAGACTATATTGAGTTATAAAACCGGTGGCTTATAAGGTGAATCCCAACTATATACTGTCCTAGTATATAATATGAAATGTCCTAATGGGATCTACAACATTAACATTAACATATGAAAATCAGAAAAAGAGTAAAGAAGAAATAAGTTTCTCCATGAACTAAAATCAGTTTATTTACAAGTTAAAAAATGTGATGTTGGCGAGATTGATAGGAGGGAGTCTCCATAAGTTAACAAATAAAAAAGTACTAACGGCGGTGGAGTGACCGGCAGCGCCGAGGGTGCAATCGACGAAGGAGGTTAAGGAAACGGCGGAGAAGACATCCATGACTTCGCCCAGCATGACCGGAATGTGAGAGAACTTGGTGTCGGCGTCGTTAACATTACAAAGGTCAATTATAGCGTTTGGGTTGAAGTGTTTGTCGGAACGGGTTCTGCGCTTCTCCTTGGCCAACCCTGGTTTTGCGTTCTGTGTCTTCTGCTTTGAGGTGGTGGCGGTTGAACGAGAAAGCAGAAAGGCATTGGTGGGGTTGAGGAGTTTAGGTTTGAGGGAGACTGAAAGAAAGAGTGAAGATGATACCTTGCAAAGCATCGCCATTTTTGAGATTTGAGAACACACTATTCACTACTTCTCTTCACTCTCATTCCGGAACTTCCTTTTCCTTCAAACCTAACCTCCGCGCTGTGCCAAACGCTGTCTTATCGTCTTAGGTTGTAACTAAACTAATAAAACTAATATCTATCTAAGTTTCCAAACTTATACCAAATTTTAAAGACTTTAACATTAAATAATTTAGAATTTATACTTTTTTTTTTAGAATTATAAATAATTTAGACATTTTATTTATTATTAAAAAATGTAAATACGAAATTAAAAAAAATATATTTGTATTTAGTTAAAATTTTGAATGATTTAAATTTTTATTTAAATAATATATTAAATAAGATTTGTATTTATTTTGAATTTTGAATAATTTAAATTTTTTATTTATTTTAGATTTTTTAAATATGATATTAAATAATTTAAATTTAAATTTATTAATAATTTTAAATAATTTAAAAACTTAATTTATTTCATATTTTATTCAAATAATTTAGATTTATTTATTTAGGATTTTAATAATTTAATAATTTTATTTATTTTATATTTTTTTTATGTAAGACATTAAATAATTTTAAATTTTTATTTATTTAAAAAATTTATTTATTTTATATTTTTATTTATATAGGATTTTAAATAATTTTTGAACTTATATTTATTTAAAATTTTAAATAATTTAAGAATTGATTTAGGGTGTAAAGTATAGGGATGACAAAGCGGGACAGCCCGTCCCGTGTTTGGCCCGCAAAAATGCGGGCTAGGTTGGCCCGCCCCGCAAAGTTATTGCGGGTTAGAATTCTCGACTCGCCCCGCATAAGAGCTGGCCTGCGGGTTTGCGGGTCGGCCCGCGTTCTTTTTAAAAAAAAAAATTAAATATATATATATTTTTTTACATTTTGTTCTTAAAAAATTGTTAAATTAAACTTATATATTTGTTACTATCAAACCTAAATTTTTTTTCTTCCTTTTCAAACATAGTCAAACATCAAAACATTAAACATTAAGATAAATATCAAATATCACTATTCTTCCACTTCCAAAACATTAAAAATACATAATTCTAAAACATTAAACATAAACATTAATTCAAAAACATTATTGACGCGATTGTGTTGTGTTTCTTTCTTTGAAATTTTGTGAAAACCTAATTACAAGTCCTGTTGCTGCGAAGTGTCAATTTTTTTTTTATTGTGGATTAGCGGGCCAACCCGCCCCACCCCGCTGCTGACCCGCGCGGGCTGCGGGCTAATGCGGGGCGGGTTAATGCAGGTTAGCGGGTTGAAAAGGTCAGCCCACCCCGCGTTTTTTACCAGCGGACCGCGGGTCGGCCTGCACGGCCTACCCTGCTTTGCCATCCCTGATAAAGTATAGGATTTAGAGTTTAAGAATTTATTTATACATAAATTTTAATTTATTTATACATAAACTTATTTAATCATACTTTTATTTTTATTTAATTATATAAAAATAAATTTTTTATTTTATACTTTTATCTATTTTAAAAAAATATTTTATCAATCATATCACTTACAAATCTTCAATTTTTTTTTTATTTCTCATCATTTCTTCCTTAATCCAAATAACTACAATTTTCATTCACCTTCAAATTCATCTCAAACCTAACCAAAGTATAAATACCCCAAAACTTCTCAAACATTCTTAAAATCTTCTAGAACTTATATTATCATTATGTTGTTAATTTCACGTAAAAATATTTTTACTCACCAATTAATGTCTTACTCATTTAACGTAATTTATTTATTATACATAATTTAAAAATAAAAATACAAATAAAAAATGTTGGTATATTTTAGTGGGATAGATTTAGTTTAACAAAATAAAATAGAAAAATCATAAAATTTTATAAAAATAGTTTTATTTTAGAAAAGTTTGACAAACTCATAGACCTAATTGTTTATGCAGAAACCTTATGAACCGAATATGAACTTACAAAAATTGTCTATTTATTTTGCAAAGCAAATTATTTACCGTAATGCCAACATCAATATTACAAAATGATGACATTGTTTAAAATGAAAAGTCATACCTTTTGAGCATTTGTTAGCGTTAGGGTTGATATACTTTTGAGCATTTGTGAGGGTTGATGTTAAGTAAAAGTTATGAGGTTAAACTTTGAAATTTGTCACACTACAAGAAAAACTCAAATTACATACATATTATTACATATAAATAAAAATCCGTATGTAAAGTAAGCATTACATACGGATAAAATATCGTATGTAAATAAATGTTACATACGAATTTTTTTGTATGTAAGCAAAAAGTCATTACATACGTATAAAATCCGTATATAATTTTAGCGCCAAAAAACGAAAAACATTACATATAAATTCAATCCGTATGTAAATTATTTATAATTTTAATTAAAAACAAAATTGTTACATACGAACGTTTTCCGTATGTAACTGATTTTAAAATTAAATAAAAAATAAAAAAATTTATTACATACAGATATTTCCGTATATAAATTATTAATTTTTTATTACATTATTACATACGAATTTTGTCCGTATATAATTTTTTTTTTTAGTTGTTACATACGGATTGGTTCCGTATGTAAGTTGTTAATTTTTTTTAATTGTTACATACAGATGGTGTCCGTATGTAAGTTATTCATTATTTTTTTTTATAAATTTTGCATTTAACATATTTAAAAATGATAAAAATCGTAATATATTAAAAAATAATTTATAAACTTATATTATTTTGAAAATATATTATTTTCTTTTAAAAATTAAAATTATGAAAAATGTAACATGCGAATTTATTGAGAAGCAGTGCATAATTAAATTTAATATACTATTTTATATATTACATAATTAATCCGATCAATTTATTAAAATCATTGTAATATATATTTAATAATTATAATTAATATATTATTTAATTTTCAATTTAATTTTTCTTAAGTACTCTTTTATTATTATGTTTGAATAAAATAAAGTTTACAAGTGACTAAACCAGATAAAAAATATACATCTTACATTAATTAGTTATTACAAACAAGATATTACAATAAATTTAGTTTATAAAAATATGAATATATAAATAAATTAAAATAATTATTTATTTCTAATAATAAATATTATCTATTAACATATGATATTTATTGACTTCTAAAATAATTATTTTGTGAAATATATTATTTTCTTTTAAAAAATTAAAATTGTGAAAAATGAAACTTGCGAATTTATTAACAGACACTCCATAACTAAATTTAATATATTATTTTATATATTATATAATCAATCCGACCAATTTATTAAAATCATTGCAATATATATTTAATAATTATAATTATAATTAATATATTATTTAGTTTTCATTCTAATTTTATTTTAAGTATTCTTTTATTATTATGTTTGAATAAAATAAAGTTTACAAGTGACTAAACCAAAAATATAGTTAAAAAATATACATCTTACATTAATTAGTTATTATAAACAAGATATTACAATAAATTTAGTTTATAAAATATGAATATATAATTAAATTAAAATAATAATTTACTTCTAATAATAAATATTATATATTTACATATGATATTTATTTACTTCTAAAATAATTATTTTGTGAAATATATTATTTTCTTTT
>Ga0123342_1000814_pt1 | contig 51002 bp, 10 predicted proteins | sample Turbeawhitnodule_FD_89960 | JGI IMG/M metagenome (GOLD analysis project Ga0123342, IMG submission 89960) | Root nodule microbial communities of legume samples collected from Mexico - Turtle bean Mexico white nodule | ecosystem: Host-associated > Plants > Roots > Nodule | place: Mexico: Nepantla...
AAGAGAATTTTTTTTTATTTTATTGTATTTTATATATATTTTTAAATAAATATAAAAAAAAAAATAAAAATATATATATATATATATATATATATATATATATATATATATATATATATATATATTTGTTTATAAACATATGTTTTATTAAAAGCATATAAATATACTATTTGAATAAAATTATAAAAAAATAGTTATCAAGTTATATAAAATTGTTCTTGAAAGTATATATTTATCAAGTTATTTTAATTTTAGAATTTTATTTTATTTGTTTTTACTTAATTGGTAGGAAAGTGGAGAAATTAATGTTGTAGAGATCGATTATTTTTTGTTTTAAACTAATATTTTTTTTATTAAATAACTTTTTTTTTAATTTTAAAATTTTATTTTTAATTTTAAAAATTTATTTTATTTTTAATTTTAAAAATTTATTTTATTTAATAATCAATTTTGAAGGTAGAGAAATTTTTTAATTTTTTTCTCTCTTATTAAACAAGATAAACTGAAAATCAGTGTAATTCAAACCCCCTTAAATTAAATTAATTGAAATATAATTATAAAGTAAAGTACTTAAAAAGAAAACAGTTGAATGTGAATAAAAAAAAATTTAAAAAGACACGTGCACATAGTAGGTAGCAGGTGGCCCCAAAGGACGCGAGAGTGTAGCAGCGTCTCTCTCTCTCTCTCTCTGTTATTCAGTGCCTCTGCCAAAACCAGATGGCACAGACACACAGTGTGGAGGAGTCTGAAGACCAAAACCGATCTCAGTGGCTAAAATTCTGCATAATCTGGTTTTGGACTTTGTAGCCATCGGTGCCCCATACTCCTCGTTCCATCACATATTTCTTCTTCCTCTTCTCTTCTCCTTCATCTGATGCCACCACTCTAATTCATTTCCTCCTCCATTCCCCCTTCCCTCCTCCTCCATTCCCCCCCTCTTCGCCATGACCGCCTCTCAACTCATCTCCGTTAGTCCCGACGAACTCCGCTTCCATTGTACGTCTCTCTCTCTCTTCTCAATTCCGTTTTCCCTCAATCTTACCAAATGCTTAATTATCATAAACATTCAACTCGAATGCGTTTTTTAGTTACTCTCCTGATTTTCGTGTAACCAGTTGAGTTGGAGAAGCAAACGTTTTGCGATCTTAAGGTCCTCAACAACACACAGAACCATGTTGCTTTCAAGGTATCATTCTTTTAACTTAATCTTCCCCAATATCCTCTTGCTTCCTTCTCCTTGCATTTGATTCCCGTGTTTTTTTTCTTCGTTTTCTCTTTCATAGGTCAAAACCACTTCTCCCAAGAAATACTTCGTACGGCCAAACACCGGTGTCGTACACCCCTGGGACTCCTGTATCATCAGAGGTGCTGCTTGTTAATATTACCCAGTTACTTATAAGGCTAGTTCTTTGATTATTATGATATGCATTATCTTTGTTTGGGTTAGAAATACACGTGAAGCAGTTTTAAAAACAGAAACTATTAAATTCCTTAGCCGTGGCCAGCACACGTTCGCACTGTTTAACAGTACATCCTCTTAACTTAACAACTCTTTTATTATTATTAAAAGGGGTTGTCGTGAATGTTGGTTGCGTCAAACTATCTTTTTTTTACTTTAATACTTTTGTGATATCTTTGGTTGGTGGTATGAACAGATAAAATGAAAAGCAAAATTGTCACCTCACCGACCTCTTTCATTGCATTTTAGCCAAATAAAAAAGAAAAATGTTACCGAGACAAATTTTATTTTTTTGCTGAAATTTATTAGAATTTACAAAATTGTGTAGGTCACTCCGTGTTTAGTAGTAAACTTCCACTCATGATTTTTAATTTCTAATGATTTTAAGCAAAGACAAAGAATTATTAGTGTGTTGCAATAACTTCTCTAGCAGATATGCATTTGAACAGAGTACTGAATGCACATCTAATAGACGTACATTTAGAAATATCCTGTTTCGTACTATACATGGGTAGGAGGAAACGGAGGATGGATGTTTAGGTCTGTGAAAAACTGCAAATTTCAACTGATCAAAGGTCACGTGATGGGAGTTTTTCTTTCCTGCAACAGTAAGGACTAGGAATAAGTGATTAAAAGCTTTGTTTGAGCTTGTGATACACTGTATCAGATTTTTTGGTTCCATCTAGATGAACTGTTTTTATGTTTAATTTATTTGCTTATGAGCCCAGAGCTCTTCCCATTCTATGGGATTAGAATTTGTCATATTGTTCAATTTTTATTTTGTGCAGTCACCCTCCAAGCCCAACGGGAATACCCTCCAGACATGCAATGTAAAGACAAGTTTCTCTTACAGAGTACAATAGTGAATCCAAATACTGATGTTGACGACCTCCCAGCAGATACTGTAAGAGGGTCAACACTGTCCTTTATACGGGATCAACTATACAGATTGAAAAGCAAAAATTGATCACTGATACTGCTAATTTCACTTGCAGTTTAATAAGGAAAGTGGTAATTCAATAGAGGAGTTGAAATTAAGAGTTGCATATATCTCTGCTGCCTCACCCGAAGGATCTGAAGATGATGCATCAAGGAACTCACATAAACTTGATACCTCTTCTGTGAGTCTATTTTCCTCCCCCATAACCCTTCGTGGAAATCAGTTTGAAGTTCCACTTTTTTTTTCTTTATTTTGAATTTCGTAATTTTATTGTTAAGCCATAATGCCATATATTGTAAGTTATGTCTTAAGGAGATTACTGTGGGTGGCTTCACTTGATGGCATAGTTCTTGGATTTTGTGACAGCATTAATTCCATTTTGTTGATGCACAACCTACTTGCTGCATTTGGAGGAAACAACGTAGGACTTGGTATTTGAGAAAGCTAAAAAACATATTGAGATTGATAAATAAAGACAAAAAAAAAATTGAAATCAGTGAAACATTTAAACTTCTCTCTATAGGTCCCTTCTGATTAAAAATATAAACATGTGCTTCATCAAGTTTCTCCTGTTTATAATATATCTGGTATTTGGTTTATTCGCTCAGTTTTTACTTTATAATTTTATAGATGTATTTCCTCGGCTTCTAAGTGGCAGATTGTGCACTCCACAAATTCACCCATGAAAGGAGTGTGGAAAAAAATTATGCTCAGGTCTCTAGTTAGTTTGCCGGAGATTATCTTGTGAAAGATACATATATAATTTTAACTCCTGTGGGCTGTTTATAGATTATATGTACAGGCTAAATTTAACGTAATTACTTCTGTATTTGTGATACCAGTTTATTTTTTTAGATTAAGAAAATTGTATTGTCAGCTTTTAATTTCATTCCATTCACATGCATACTGATTCCATCTGTGTATCAGCAAAATGAATGGCTAGTTGCTTGAGTTCTGTATTCTGTATTTGAGTTGTTATCTCTAAACCAGTACTCAATATTGCAAGTCATTTGCTCATTGTCAGTCATTTCCTACATTGTGGCAGTTAATGCCAGACAGTTAAACCTTCCCTCCTTACCAAGTTTTATTGTTTAGATTAGCCGGTCATGCTTAAATTAAATTTCTTTTTTTGAAGAGTCAGGCTTTACAGGATCTGAAGGAAGAAAGAGATGCCGCTGCCAGACAAACAAGACAACTGCAACAGGAACTGGTAATTGTTCTGCGTATTCCCAACACTGCTCTTTTATCATAAGATTTTATTTGGAGTTGATGTTCCAAATATGCACTCATGGTGACTCAGTTGATTGTGATGAAAAAACAAGTATTAGAATAAGTTGGAATCAACAATGATATTGATACGCATGCACATTATCTCCACCTCTCCTCCATTTACAATTTCTCTATTAATTTACTTTCATTTCATATCATCTATTTTCTTTTTTCTATAAATCTCTCCTTTTCTCTTCATGCGCCCCTAGCGGGTGTTTGAATATAATTTTCTTTAGGAATGTAGAGTTTCTCTCCCCTAAAAAATATCATAACGTACAACAGAAAAAGGAATAGACCTATGAACTGGAGACAACACCATTATGAGTTGAGCCTGTGTACTTGACTATATAATGATAGGAAAATGATAAGTTATTTAATTTCTTTACTTTCAACAAAAAAAAAATATAATTTTCTTTTAGCTTCATTTCCTGTATGCTAGTCCAATACTTCTTATGTGGCCATTAATACTGACTTGGCCAGTATGGAAGGAGTTGCTTTTCTGGTTCCAATTTAACGAGCCATTATAAAAAAAATAAACACAAGTTAACCTTATTCCCTGTAATAAAATTGGCCTCGAGGCATGTAAAGTCTCCCCTTCAAAAAAAAAGGAGGGAAAAAGGGGCACATGAGGTCGATAAGAGCTAAAAGTGATTAGTGAAGTCTTCTTTCTTTTTGGGTGCAGTGCAACACTTGGATCTGTAATAGTTGTCTGTTGTATTCTTTACTGAGACTTGAGAGCTATTGTAAATATCAGTAATATATTTGCTGTGTTGACTGTGTAGGACATGATGAAAAGACGAAGAAACCGAAAAAGTGATCCTGGCTTTTCCTTCATCTTTGCCATTTTTGTGGGTGTCCTTGGAGTTTTACTTGGCTTTCTTTTGAAACTTTTATTCTCTTCTCCATCTAGAGAATGATTTATACTATTCCATACATTTTCATGATGCAGACTCTCCGTATTGTTCACTGTATACGTTTAAAGTTTAACATTCTTTTGAATTAGAATTTTTCCAATATGCCTCGTAGGCTTGCCGCACTCTTGTCTGGAAGGTTAACGTATAGTCTTCTTTTCTTAAAGCAGCCATAAATACAAATTCACGAGCATAATGTCTGCAAGAGGAATGGAAATGTTTCATACTGATTTACAATTACTCTTTATAATACTCCTCTAATACAAATATACACCAAATTCAACTACAACTTTAGCCCAATATCAAGGAAAAGAAAAGGAAATTTACTGTGTTTAACTTTATATGAATCTATAAAATGGTTTTCAAATTGTAGAATTGGGAATACTAATGATGGAGGATGTACCAACTTGAACTTAAATTTGAATTGAAGAGGGGAAAGTTTTGGGTGTGGAGAAGTGGAAGTATAAGAATTTGAGAAAAAGTTTAGTGTGAATGGATTGGAGTATATTGGAGTCGATATGTGTGAGAGGAAAGTTTGTTAAAGTATGAGAGTGATGTAATGTTTATAAGAGTATTTTGAATTAACTTTAATGGTAGACTACAAATTTACTTTTGTATATAAAAAAAATTAAATAAAATATGAATTAATTTTGTGCATATTAAAATAAATAAAATAATATAAAATTACAATTATAAATTAAAAAATAAAATAATGTAAAATAAAAATATATAAATAAAATAATATTATTATTCATTTTATTAATTTAAAATAATTTTTGTAGTTAAATTTATGTATTTGGATAATTTTGATATTATTTATGATTATTTAATTTGTATTATATTATATTATATATATATATATATTATTTATATAATATTAATGATCAATTTTATTATTATTACTAGCGGAAACATAATGTATTTGTATTTTTTATTTTTATCATTACAACACATATGAAAACCAAAAATTTATATCCTCAATTGTTCACAAATATTATACACAAAAAAAGAAGAAAATATAATGAAATATTCTTCTCTCTTTTTTTTGTCTTGAACCCGCAGAGAGACTTAGTCATATCGTTCATATCCTTTTACCATCACCGTCAACCACTTCTCCTCCGTATCCTCCACCATCACCACCCCTCTTATTCGTAACCCTCCCAATCAAATTCCAAAACGTAAGTCTTTCGTTTGTTTGTTCTTCCCTTCCCCGATCAATTTTCTCACTCCTTTCGCTCATAGACTATCTCCTCTCACTCCCACCAACCCACTTTTATCTTGTACTTTTTTTCCATTTCAATTTTTTATTCAATGAACAACATCCTACTATTCTCTTTTTTTTTTCTTTAATAGTTTTGTTATAAGTTTGATTAAATTGTTATCTTCGTGTATTTTATGACGTGTATTTTATGACGTTATTTGTGTCAGCACAATAATAACAATATTATCATCATACAATTGTTGCAATGCTTCTCAACAAGCTTCACTTTGCAATGTTTAGTTTTAAATTTTAAAAAAATTAAATTTAAAAATAGTGTTATCTCATCTGTTATTCTTTTAAGATATAAAATTAAAACTCCTCACAAAATGATAAATATATCCTCTCATATATTTTTAAAATAATTAAATAAAATATAAAGATAAAGATAAAATTGAAATAAAATAAAATGGCAGTTAAATTAAAGAGGGAAATCCCTTTATATATAGGTATAGATTATTATTAAAAATTTAATATATTTAAAAGTAAATCAGTATTTAAAATTTGACTAATTTGTATGTATCTTTAAAATTTAAAAATATTATGATATATAAATTAATAATATTATGAAATTTAATTATCTATTATATTAAAAAATACAATTTAATGTATTCATAAAAACTACGTTAACATATTAAATAAAAAATATCATTACATATTATATTACATAAAGTTACAATTAATAGTAATTTTAAAGTTAATTGTAGTAGTGAAGTAGTACCGACCATTCCTTATCTTCATTTTGTTTCCTTTCTCTACTTTTTATTATTGATCCCTCTTTCCCAATGAAAGATATAATTTCCTAGACCAATAAAACTATTCACCTATTCACATTCTCAACCAGCAAAACTATTTGCATTTTCACCTGTTGTGTTGTTTCATTTCTTCATTTAATTTTATGCTTCCATTGGCTGGCTTTGCCTCAAACCCATAACCATTTATGTTCTTCTTTACTCTTCCAATGTTGCCTTCTATCCCACTCAATCTAAAATTATTATTATTAAACCACTGTCCTTTTTTGATATTGTGGATATTAGATGATAAAAATGATTTTATATAATATTTTAAATTTTTAGTTGTAACTGTTTTGTTAGTTGTAACTGCTCTATCAATTATAAGAGTTTTATCAAGTTATAATTGTTATGTCACTATCATATCTTTTTATGCGCTATATAAATATAGCTCTCAATAATATGAGTGATAACAATTCTTGATTAATAAAATCTATTATCATCCATGTTCTCATCCATCTATAATGGTTTATCAACTTAAAAAAAAGACATAATCGATTATCTTTCATATTTTCACCTATTTATATACTTAAAAAACATAAAAGATTATTGGTTTTGTGTATTACTAATGGTAATCGATTATGACTCACTGATTTCAAGTTTCAACACGGGTTCAAAATTTGGATGTGTTCCATGAATCTTTGATGACATGCAAGGTGTGTAAAAAAAATGAAGCAAGGATAATGAAGTAAAAGACTATTGATCTATTGGTTTTACTTGAACTTTCTACACTAATGAGTGAAGAAACAAAATGATCTCTTATTCGCTTTTCCGTCTTCATATTTTTCTTCACATACACAAATCCAAACACGCATGATCTGTGTTCTTCTTAGTCACTATCAGGAAAATGGTGGAAGCAAACACACTCTTAATGAAATCAAACTTTTCACCAAAAGAATATGGAAAGGTAAATCTAATTTTTCACCAAAAGTATAGAAGTGCATCAGAAACTATGGAGGTGGAGTAAGAAATTGCCTTTTTCCTTACTTCTACTTGGGCTTATTAGTTTGGATATAGGCCTCACCAAAGTTACAAATTCATTATGAATATATACATTTTGAAATATATTCTCAAATCTTCGTTCCAAAATATTTATTTTTTATAATGTCCCTATAACTATAGTCTACAAAAATTTAATCATTCAAATACATACGCACTCTATCTTATCTTGTATAAAGTTGTACCGAGTTAATTTTGTTTAAAATAAAAGCTTTCATGTTAGGCATTACTATGCCACTTAAGATGTCAGCTAGGCTGACACCTCAAGTAACAACAATCATTTACCATCACATGAAAAAAGTATTATTAAACAAAAGAAAAAAAAATACGGGGGGACTAGACCAAAACCCATATGTTAACAAAAACGATACATAGGTAGACTATAACTATTCATAAAAAATTCTAAGAACAGACAAGGTGGAAGCCTATTATACCAAAGAAAAGATTCTCTATTAAAAAAATTCTAAATTATAAAGATTAACTCAATAGTTGTACCGAGTTATTTAATAATTACCTAACTATTCTTGTAAGTAACATTTTAATTACCAACTAAAACTTTTATGAGAGAGGATTGATAGATGAGAAGAAAATCACCAAAACTATTGATTTTTAATCAATTTTAACTATCATACAGAGAATTTCATAAAAGGAGTATTAAGGATTGTCTCATTAAAATTCTTCTAGCTTTGAATGCTTGCTGATAAAGTCAACCGTGCAAAAAAAATATCAATGACAGGGATTATAATATAAGTGATACAGTATAATGATTACAACTCCAAAAGAATTTTAAAAAATTAAATAAAAATATTTAAACTTAATGATGATTTTAAAATAGTTTAATATACATTATATTAATTGAAATGAATTAAGTGTTGATTAAAACAGTTAATGATGTTAAAAATCTCAGTGATCGGATAACAATTTTATGATCCTCGAATCTTTATAAAAATACATAATTGAGTTTTTTATTTATAAAATGGTATTAGTGACTCATTATTATGCAATTTTTCTTGGTACCAAATAGGAGTTCTGGTTTCAAAATAGTAAATAATCTATCCAATAATAATATTACTAATATTTTTTTACTTTATTAAAGTAATGTGTCTATTGTATACTCGTTCAAAATTAACTCAATATACTTACTGAACTATTTACTAAAATATCATTCACTTAACAACTCTTAATATATTTTATATAAAAAAATATATAATAATTAACACAAGTTATTTTAATCTTGGTCTCTTTCTGTAATCTTATCATATAGTCAAGTATACTTTTCATAACTTTCTCTCTTTTTTTCCATTTATTTGACTTCATTACAGAACTTGTTATGTGTTTTTTTTTGCTATATATGTTTTTGTGCATTTTTTAAGGTCAGTTATTTTATTTTCCATTTAAATCAATTGTTACTTTAAAGATATGTGCATTTTGTTGTAAAGAAAGGAGAAAAATAGAGCTTATTTTAGAAGACAAGGCTTTTGTACTAAAATTTATAAACCAATTGATGAAAATTAATTATTTACAGAATTTGATTTTGTTAACCTTTCTTATTAGACTAATGGGTAAGAGTCACCAAATAATATTTTTACTGGAAATGGTTTTGATATTGTGACATTAAATATCGTATTTATCCAATAAAATATTTTATTTAAGAATAATAGGTAGCAAAACTATAATAAACTTCGTATATTTTTATTGCTTTGTTTTTTTTATAGTAATATTTAATTGTAATAACTCTTTTATTATATTATAATAGTAATTTTTTTTATTTCATTTTCGCAAGTGAATTCAATTTAGTCTTATTATTTTGTAAGGATAATCATGGACTCTTTTTTTCAAAATTCAATTTAGATTTCATTTAAATTTAATAGAATATATTGTATCTAAAATTTAAATTTATTTTAATTTAATTTACATATTATTTTTTAATTTATATTTGAATTCATCAATCCAACTATAACTAATCTAATATGGACCTAGTCTAGTTAGATCCAACATAGATTTTGTTTAGTTAAAATTGACTTAAACTTAGTTTGGTCTTAATCTAATTCATATTGACTTGGGTTAGTATTGATCCAACCTATGGACTTGACCTAACCCAAGACTCCATTTGACTCAGTCCCAAATAAACCAACCTTATTCAATTTAATCTTAACATGAACCTCACTCGATTTGACATGACGTGTCCTGATTTAATTTGGATTTTACTCAACTTTGTTCTATCTCAATCCAACCTAAGTTCAACTTAGGTCGTACCTAAATCATCCCAAATTAGACTTAGTTCGACTCAAACTAATATGACATTGTACTTAGTTGACATGAGTTGACCTAACTCAAACATATTATGCTTCATCTATACCTAACCAAATATAATTAACCAAGACTCACTTTAATTTTAAGTTTTTAAAATCTAAAAAAAAAATATTTAATTGAATAGATTGAAATTAAAATTTAAAATATGAATTTTAGATTTGAGATAAAAATTATTAAAATAAAATTAAAATAATATAAATTTGAATAATTATAAATTAAATTTAAAAATTATTATTTTTATCCCTATTTTTAATTTTGTTAACAGCATTAAAGTATATTTTTTCTTTCAATTTGATAACAATGCACCTTGTATATTTATGTATTACTTATTTTTTGTACAAATTTATATGATTTGTTATTTAAAATTAAAAAAAAATGAAGCAAAGGGATAACATTTCAAATAGTTGAAAAAAAACTATTAATCCCAATATTCAGACTTATTAAGTGAAATTGTTTTTAATTGTCTACCCATGAAGAAACGGCACAAGAAAAATACCAAATATATATAATAGAGCCGGTTGTAGAGGATAGGGTAGGAGACTTAATTGAAGAGAAATAATCTTAGGTGGAAGTTTCTGCGAAATTAGGCTCCGTCCTTTCAAATATTAAAATAAATATAAATAGTTTTGGGCTCTTCACATTGAAATAAATTTCTGTTATTCATTCATCCAATTTGTGTTTGAGATCCAAAACAATGGATGCTTTCAATTCCTTCTTCGATTCAAGAAACCGATGGAATTACGATACGCTCAAGAACTTCCGTCTCATTTCCCCGCTCGTTCAAAATCACCTCAAGAAGGTTCCCTTCTAATTTCTTCCTTTCTATCTTTAATTTGTGTTTTTCTTCAATTTAAGCTAAGAAATGTTGAAACCATGGATTTTCTAGGTTTTCTCTCGTCGTATTTGGAAGAATAATGCTCCTTCTTTTGCTTATATCAATTTCTCTGGTTTTAGTTAGGGTTTGCAAAAATTAGGGTTGTAGGATCTTCGGGTGGTGGTTATATTTGGATTTCAGGGTAAATTTTAGTTTATTGATTTGTTAATTTGGTTGATTGATTGTTGTAGGTTTATTTCACTCTGTGCTTCGCCGTGTTTGCTGCTGCTGTTGGGGCCTACCTTCACGTCCTGTTGAATGTTGGGGGTTTTCTTACTACGGTGGCGTGTGTGGGAAGCAGTGTTTGGTTACTCTCTACACCTCCTTTTGAAGAGGTATTTGTCATTTTAAGCCTATGTTGTTTTTTGGTTTTGTGACCGTTATTCATCTGGTTTTTTTGTGTGTGTGTGATGTGCAGAAGAAGAGGGTGACTTTGTTGATGGCCGCGTCACTGTTTCAGGGTGCCTCCATTGGACCCTTGATTGATTTGGCTATTCAAATAGAACCAAGGTATGTGCTATATGGTGGTCAATTGATTGTGTGAGGATTCGTATGATACATTCAACGAGCCCGTCACCTTTGATTGCAATTAAATTATTGACGTTTTGTTTGGATAAACTTTTAACGACTTTGTAAAGGTGAAGCAAATGAGGAAAAAAAAATGAAATTTAACTTCTCTCATATTGATATAAACGTATGAATAAGAATAAGTTAAAATAAATGTATAGGAAAATTTAAATGAGAGTTTCTGTAAAAGCTTGGGTGTATAATTATTTTTTTCTCCTGTTAGTTCTTTTATTTATAGTAGTCTTCGTGGGGGACAATTGGCTGGTGCGTTGATGAATATTTTATAGTTCTGTGACACTATTCTTTTGTTGCTCCAGCCTTATCCTTAGTGCATTTGTGGCAACATCCTTGGCCTTTGCATGCTTCTCAGGAGCAGCTTTGGTTGCAAGACGTAGGGAGTACCTGTACCTTGGTGGCTTGGTTTCTTCTGGATTGTCCATCCTTCTCTGGTTGCACTTTGCTTCTTCCATCTTTGGAGGTTCAACAGCTCTCTTCAAGTTTGAGGTAAGTGGCTGTCATTATTCCCATTTTGCGAAAATAGCTTGGGGCACTCTAATTCTTGGTTATACATATATTTAGAGAAATGCTGTCGATACTCTTTTTAAGACTCTCTTTCTGACATTCTCTCTAAGATTGGTAATTGAATGGAAATTACAAATATTAGTCAGTTCTACTTTTCATTCAATGATCCTGCCACTTTATTTAGAACTAAGACGTCTAAATATCTTATTTCTAATAAATATTAACCGATAACCAATAGATTGTTAGAAGGAGTATTAACATCTCTTATAAGAATTCAATATTTGTTTTTCTATCCTTTAAGTCTCAAATTACATGGAGTTTATTTCATGTTGTGGCAGTTGTACTTTGGGCTTTTGGTGTTTGTGGGTTACATTATAGTAGATACCCAAGAAATAGTTGAGAGAGCACACATGGGCGATCTGGACTATGTAAAGCATGCCTTGACCTTGTTTACTGATTTGGTTGCGGTTTTTGTCAGGATTCTTGTTATTATGGTGAGTTTGATTGTAAAGCATCCTTTTATAGATTCTCTTCTACCTTGCAAATTCGTATTAACGGGATTTTTTCTATTATTTTTCAGTTGAAGAATTCAGCTGAGAGGAATGAGAAGAAGAAGAAGAGGAGAGATTAGTTTATTACCAGTCTTCTCGGTTTACACTTCTCTTGGCTTGGTCTTCAATACATAGGATACTTGACTATAAAGTGTTTTAATCTTCATGAGCTTGTTCCTACTTGTTTGCTTTTAAACTTTAAAACAAAACATGTATCAAAATGAAAAAAATAGGTTTCTAAGTATTTTTAATATAAATAACTAGAGAAGCTTTAAAAAAATTAAAAATGTTTTATAGTTTCAATTTTATCTTAATACATGTTATAAAGTAAGGTGGTCTTGGACAACCAGTTTTCGACCCAAAATAGGAATAATTAGTCAATTTAAAATATATTGAGTATTTATACAACCAATTATAACTTTTTAGAATATCATTAATCATTGACAAATCATTATTAAAATTACTTATTTGTTTAAGAATGTAATTGGATTAAATATGCTTTTTAGTTATTGCAGTTCTTACAATTTCTCTTTTTAGTTGTATGGATAAAATGGAAGTTCAAGTAATCAATCAAACGTGATATTTTTTAGGGTCAATTGTGCAATGTAAGTATTTGATATTTAAAAATAAATCTGTAAATTTAATGTTTATTTCTTACAAAGTATATATTAGAAACCATGTTAGGATTTTAGATTTCAGAGAGATAAAAGAAAATATTCTTTGATTATTAAGATAAAAATTAATTACCAAAAATTCCGGAATTAGGTAATGAAGAAACTAGCCGTGTTTTAAAGTACAGTATTTTAAATTCTTATAAAAAAATTACATCCCTTTGCCGAAATGCTTTAGGAGAAGTTATTTTGTGTAAAAAAATAGTGATTTATGAATGTAAAGTAAATATAAGACGGGATCCATTAAGTCACGGACTGGGATACTGACTTATAATGCTTGCAATTAGAAGCACCTTAAACTTAGTTACAGCGTAGATCATGCTTTTTATTTTATGATCCTACCAAATTAAATCAAGAGCTTGAAATTTGATGATAAGGTGGCAAAACTCCATCACGTGATCATGATACAAGAGTGCTGAAAAGTTTGATCTGCTGATTGTTATATTTAGTCTTTTTTATTTTAAGTTTAAAATTTAATTTGTAAATTAAGGGCTTACTCCTACTGCAAATCGGGTGGATGGCAATGGTTGGAAGTATTCCACAAAATATTTTGAAAAAAAATGTGAATGCATGGTGGACAAGAGCCAAAAAAACAAATTAATGAAATCAGAAAGAGTATGTCACTGACAAAGTTTTGGTGCCATGTCAGGCATATGTTGTAAAGTTTCAGTACTACTTACGTTAATCAATTTTATTTTATACATTTTTAAATCTTTAAATAATTACAGTACTACTTATGTATTATATGATTTTAAAAGTTCCAGAACATTCCATAGGGGACTAACAAACTTTTATTAATACAAATCAAGACTTCTATTAACCCTAAAACCATATGTTGCTTTTTCTTAATTCGCAGATAAAGTCTGAATAACCAAATAATTCAACCATCATACACAACATCGAATACTATTTTTTTTTACAAGCTCACAATAACATACACAGACGAAAGTGTTGTTCTTGCATTCTACAATTTTATCTCATTAAATTTTAAATAATTATAGATTTACTTTGCATTTAAACACGAAATTTTCCAATTTTTATGATATTTATAAATAATTAATTTATTCATAAATATAAAAAAATATAATGATAACTTTTTTTAAAAATGAAATCGGATTTTAAAATAAAGTTGTGACGAGTTATTTAGAATAAAATAGTGAATTCATATGACAACCTATTTTCGTTCAGAATTTATAAATTTTGATCCCAATGGGGATAAAAGTTCATCATTTATTTGGAAGGTAGCCCTACAGTGATAAGTGTAACATCAAATTATAATATTTCAATAATGTGACAGCCTTTGATAATTCGACTCATCACGCAAAGTCACTAACATGCTCCTTCTCCCAAAAATATGCAATCATTCTAGGCTGAGGAAACAAGCATCAGAAAAGAGTATTATGCACACTGCTCACCACAAGTATTAGACCCAATAAACAATAAATCAAACTAGTATACTGCCTAAGAATATATAACATTTTTATATCTATAAGTAAAAAATAACTTTAAACTTAATTTAATTTTAAAAAATATTTTATAAGACAATTTTCATAATTATTTATATATTGAAATTATGTTCAGATTTTCAACTTGCTTACACTAAGTAGTTGGATCCGTAGTTAGATTCAACAATGACGATAAGTTTAATAAACTCTCGTTAAAATAGATAGACTCTGATTAATTCTGATAGTATATTAAGAATTAGATTATAAACTTAACTTAATTTATAAAATAAAATTTGCATTAATCAAAATTTAACATTTAGATTGACTTTAAACCAAACCAAGTAATATTTTATGTGTTTCATAGTTTAAAGTGATGAGTTTTAGACTTTAAAAAGGAAAAATTGTTATCTAAATTGTGTAACCTCAACTCATTTGCCAACATGTACATGGGTAGTTGCAAATCCTGATCAGAAGCCACCTTTCCTTTTGGCATCTTTGCACACTTTATTCCATTCCTAATATTAATACCCACATAATACATTATGTTGCTATTATTAATACTCTTTTGTGTGAAGGGCCTCTATCAATCTCACTCATATGGGCCTAATACTTCCACTTAGTTTATAAGGTTCTTACATGTGTTTTTGTTACTTGGGATGAGTTGTGGGGTGAAAGATTCCAAACAAACTTACATCAAAGAGCATCAAAAAGGAAAATCGAATACTTAGGAATTTCAACAAAAAAGTTTTTACACAAAAATGATTTCCTCAGCAAAGAGGCAAACAAAAGATACGAAGCTGATTCCTAAATAAAGTAACCACAAAAAATATAAGTGTGTGAGTGGAAAATAATTAACAAAGAATAATTATGGTAATTGCAATGTCAATGGTTTGAGAATGACACAGGAATTAGGGTTAGAAATAAATTTACACTGCATTTGTGTGCGCTGCAGAGTCACCACCCCACTTAATGGAATATCACTGAAACTCTTTGAGATATCTTTTTCGCCATTCAAATTACAAAAATTAAATCAACCCTAATAGATTATTAGGTTTCTCTTTTCTGTTCTATAAAACGACAACACACAACTCAACTTTTTGAGTTTCGGCACATTAATGTAATTTGCCAGATCCCACCACGATTCTCTAGGTACTCATAAAAACTTCAATTCATTAAATCCGATTATTTATCTTTGTATATTTTTATTTTATGACCATTTACACAGTTATAAAATTATAAGGGCTTTTCAAAATAAAGTTTTTGTATTGTTGAATAGCCAAAGTTTAGGATTTGAATGTGTTTTTCTTTTGAGTTTAGTGTAAAAAAGTTACATTCATAAAGATTAAAAAAAAAGGAGTACGAGTGTTAATACACGTGATATGATTATTTTCTTACGTCATTATTTTGCTCAAATGTTAATTGGGATTAATATTAAAGAATATAATTATTTATATTAATATAAGAGGTGATTTTTAGTATTAGATGGGGATAAATTGAAGTGAAAATAAAAACAAAATGAAAAACCAAATATAGTATTGAGAGATTGTGGGAGAAAGGTGAAGTTGGAGTTACACATGAAAATTGTGATATTAGAAGATTGCACAACAAGAATGATATTGAAATTGGGTATTAAAGTCATGAAGAATAACTAATATGCATTTATTGTTTGTAATTTTAATTTATATTTGAGACAATAGTTGGAATCTGTAAAAAATATTTAAAAAAAAAACTGTTTTTATAAGATTGAAAATTTGTAACTTTTTACCTTTAATAAAATTTTCCTATTCAACTCCATACAATCTTATTTTCTCATATAAAAATTGGTTGTTTAAAAAAAACGAAATTAGTTATTTTAAAAATGTTATATAAAAAAAATGGAAAAATTGTTCACATTATAATCTATTATCTTAATAAAAGATTAAAATATTGTATATATGGGATGTTAATATATGTTTTTGGAATAGTTTATATTTTAAATATTATCTTTTGTCTATACATTGCATCCCCTACATTTTTGTTTTATCTTTATTAACCTTCCAACTTTTTTCTACATTGGTAGGTATCAATGTTAGTTAGCAATTAAATTACCACGGTTACTTATGAGATAAATAAATGAATCAATTGTATAATAATTATGTAAGAAGATGAATTAATCGTTTTAATCAAATAATTTTACTTTAGACAAAAATTATTAAATAACAACTAAATTTAGAGAAAAAAATAGTCATTTAAATTATATACTATTTTAAAATTTTAAAAAAATATTAATATATAAGGTAGTTTTTATTATTGTAAAAAATTATAAAATAATTTATAACTTGATATGTAAATTAGCTATCAAGCTTTTAGCTATTTATATTTTAGATTGTAAATTAGTTTCTAAGAGACTAATTTAAAATATAAAATAGTAAGTAAATAATTTTTTTTAACTGATTAGATAACAAATAATAAATTATTTTATAAATTTTTATTAATAATAGAAACTACATTTGATATTAATAATTTTTTTAGTTTATAAGATGGTGTCTAATCTAATAATTAGTAACTAATTATTTTTGTCTTTAAAATTAATTTTTAATTAATGATTTTCTTGTAGTATAAATAATTATAAAATTACAATACTTTTAAAAATTTATCGAATTTGATTATATGATATTAAGACATTTCATATCTTTCATACTATATACTAATACTAAGTCATCAAATTAACACCTCGACTCTTTGTTACTAAATAGGTGCTAGAAACTTTTAGATTTTTTTCCATCTAATACTTTTTATTTATATAATTATGTTATCAACAAATTGATACATTTTGTAATTCAATATTTAAACTATATTCAAATAAGATTATGATACTCTCATAATAATGACCTTTTACACAAATACTTCATTAATTTAATTATATATAATTTTTACACACATACATCATTATTATTTAATTACACTCTTGTAACCACAGGAATGTAAAGTTAAAAAAAAAAAAAAGTATAATCCACTTTTTAAACTTTTAAAATTATCTTAAGCAAAATAAAACATTCCACTTAGAATAGAAGAATATTTATTGATTGAGTTCTCTTCACTTTAGCAACATTCCTAAAAATAAAAATCCAATTTCTTTTTTAATGATATATCGTCTAAGAAAGATAATTTTTTAAGTTGAACACGAATTTACATATTTTGAATATTCTTTAAATGGATCGTCTTAGTGAAATATTTTACCTAAATATGAATATAGTGAAATAATAATTAGCTTGAGCAAGAATTTATCAATATTAGTGAATTTTCTTCTATTCACTCATTGTTTGGACAAGAAATTTGTACTTAAACGAGAAATGTTGATATTAACAATTCAAACTTTTAAAACTGATAAAATTAAACAAATTAATTAGTACTAGCTCTATTTAACTAATAACGGATAAAACTGATTCACTAAAGTGAAAATGTAAAAAGTATTTCGAAGACCGATTATTTATCTTTATAAATTCACTGAAAAAAACTTAATACATCTTATTATTTTTATTTTATTTTATACAAGCTTTCATGTTAGACTTCATTATGCAACTTAACATCTCAGCTAGACTTACACCTCAAACAACAATAATTATCTACCATTACATGAAAAAATTATTATTAAAAAAAATACAAAAATATGAAAAGATTAGACAAAACCATATATTAATAAAAACGAAAAACAATACATCTTACTATTTACACCACATCCAATTTCTATTATCTTAACTTAAACTCAAAATTACATGCATATTTTATATATACAATTTAAATTCAATTATTTATTTCAATGTATTCCACACACTCATATTAAATAAAAAAGCTTACCTTCATTATTGATAATTTTTTTTAATTATTTATTGTATTTATTCCGGGTAAACAAGAAAAAAAAAGTAATATTTCTTACAAATTATAAAATTCTATAAAATTGACCATCATTTCTTTTAAAAACTTGGTTTATGTTAACTACCAAAAGAATAATAATTATGATAATTAGTGCGTAGTGTATTTAATTAATAGTTTAAATTTTTAGAATTCATTTATTTATAATTATGATGCAAAATTTTCTCAGATGCATTTGTTAAAATGTTCATTATTTTATTAATATCTCGAGATTACATATCATTTATCATTTTCATTTTTTTTATTTTTGAAAAATAATGATTATTTTCTCATTTTTATAATATTTAATTAGTGTTTGATGTTTAGGAAACTGTATGCTATAAAATCAGACCATCATCATTTTATGCTGGATAAAATTTTATTTGGGTTAAACAATGTATACATTATTTGTTCTGTTCTTTTTCTAAATTCTGAAGTTATTTTATATATATATTATTTGTACAAGGCTTTATCATTGTTTAATATTTTATTTCTATTTTTTCCCTTTGTAATGTAAATGTAATAAAATTAATAAAATATCTAAAATTTATCACTTGAAATTTAAAATTTAAAATAATAATAGTAATTCCACATACCTCCGATTACAATTAAATACATCATATCAATACCCACTCATTTAGTTGTTGTTATCAATTTAAATAAACTTTTTGTATTAACTAATAATAATTTTATATTTCTTCGTGACAGGATTCTTGTTTGAATGGTAATGATAATAAAAAATAATGAAAAAAAATCTGAATTTTCTAAGATAAATTAAAAGGAGAGAGAATGATACAAATATATTATGAAAAAAAAAGATATGTAGCCAATATTTTCACACTTATACACAGATAAGACAATGAGATGGAAATAATTTTTAATTTATTATAATTATATATGAAATTTGATAGTTGAAATATATTTAAAACATGTTATGAATTAATTACTATAAATAAATACAATATTAATGTACAAAAGATAAAATCTAATAATTTAATTAATTTTTAACATAATATAAATCATAATAAATCTAATAACTTATTTATATTTTTAACATAATATAATCATAACAAATTAGTAAAAAAATACTAATTTTGTTAACATTCACATTTTAAATTCTAAAAAGCTAGAGTTTTGTGAGTTTCTATAACAAACACATGTATAGCGTGAAATCGAATTCTAATTAATAATTACTCTTATTTTTATATTAAGTTTATATTTTCATATATTTTTTAAAGTGTCAAGCATCATTCACAAATAAATTTTAATCCAACTCATTCATATTTTATTAAATAGATTTTTTTTATCGTTTAACTCCAATATACATTTTTTACACTCTAAATTCTACTTTTAATAATACATATTTTTATTTACCTTAGTATCATAACGTCATTTACATAAACATACTTTCAATTTCATGAATATATAACTTAATTTATAAAATATAAAGCTTCCATACTAAGAGAGGTTACCCACTAAACACATTCCATATTTGGTAAACATAAAATTATGATAAATTATTATTTATTTTTACCACAAATTTTCACTTTTTTTCTTTCTTTTCTTACCTACCAACTTTGGTTTTCTCTATTTCCTTTTTCTTCTATCCAAACAAACAAAACATGAATCATCCATCATTCAGGTTAAATTAAAAATTACTATTAGATTTGGAATTCAGCAGTAACCTTCCATGGCTAATCCAACAATGATGATAATTACTTTAAGTTAATCCAACATGAATCCAACAACATATGAGAAAGTCACATAGACAAGTTTATTGTTCTATTTTTAAAAACAAAAACACCATTTTAAATCCTTATCAACATCATGTCATCACACACGGGACAATATAAAATTAAAAATTGGTATTCACATCTTGTACTAAAAAAACATTTCATTTCATAGCAGCAGGAACAAAATTCGGGAAGGGCCAAAAACATCTCCTTGTTTCTTTCTCCTCTTTCAGTGTTTTTTTTTTCTTTTCCTTCAAAAAAACAAATCAGTTATTGTAAATTCTGTTCTATTTGATTCACAAAAAATGAAGAATGGATGGGAAATGGAATACTTTTAGATTTTATTATTATTTGTTGAGAATTTAAAAAATGGATGATTAGAAAAGAAGAAAAGTCCATAGTCAACAGGATCTGTGCAATGATATTCCCCTACCCTTCTGTTCTCTCTGTAATTAGATGAGATCATATTTTTTAATATCACAAAAAGCAAAATTGAAATATTTCAAATAAAATCAACAAAAGAGAAAAATGAAAAGAGAAGAAAAAGCAGAAAAAGTTGAGACATTTACTTCTTATACAATACAAGAGGTCACACACAGAGACCTTCTCTTCTCTCTTTCTCTCTCAACATTCAACCTTCTTTTCTTTCCCCTTTTCACAACCATTTCTGAGATTCCTTCTCTAGTCTTCTCTTATTGTACAATTCCCGCCTACATCAATCCTTTCAGTTGTTGCGAGATTGTTTATGTGAAATCTCTTTAAGGACTGTAAAAGGACAAAACTTTTTCTGGGTTTATTGGTTCCTGCTTTAATTTTTCTTTCAGCAAACTATCATTTCTGGGTTTTCCTATAAAAGAAAGCATTTCTACATAACTATTGTATTTTTTTCAGAAAAAAAAAACATTTTTTGTTATTTTTTTTGTCAAAGATATAATTTTTTTTCTCATTTTCCTGCAATCTTTTTCTTCATATCTTTTAATTAATCTGCGGGAAAGATTGACACATGGGTAAACAAGGTCCTTGCTATCACTGTGGAGTTACAAGTGAGTTCTTGTTTCTTCAATATATAATAATTTCTTTTAAGTTATTTATTTATTTTTGTATTGTTTTTACAAAGAGTTTGTGTATTTGAGAATTGAAATGTGTCGAGGGAAGAGATTATGTTCAATTTAAACTATTAAGAAATCATGTGTTCTGTGGATATATATGAATTAGAAAGAATACAACTGTGCTGTTCTCCATAGTATTTGTAATTGAAAGATGTGAAAAATTATGTTTGTTTCCTAATTATATGTGTTTCTTACTCTTTTATTGCTATTAGTTCCCCTATCTATATTCCAAATCCGAACCCATGTAAATGTTGCAAAATTAAGCTTAGAGTTCATTGAATGTGCGACTTCTTAATAGGAACAACACTCACTACTTTTAAGGTCTTTATCAAAGAGTCAACCCACAGTTCATGTCTTACTAGTTGGATGGTATTAAGATAAGAGAATCATGCGTTTGTAAAATGGCAGTAGTTAGTTCATTCATGTATTTGGAAAGACTTTTACAAAACTGTTTTCATTTCCTCTTCAAGGCAGTTTTTCACTGTGCCGGAGGATATTGGAAGCATTGCATTCTTCTCATCCCTCAGACATGACTTATAACTCCCTTGCTTTCTTTCTAATGAATAATCATTACTTGGGCTTCTTCATTAATTTCTTTTTAATTAATTTTGTTTGCAGTACTTATTGGTTATCAACTTAATAGAACTAATCCTGCAAGTTAGGACTTGAAGGTTTTCATTGTTTTGCTTATAATTCCTCAAAGTTTTGAAGTTTTTGCACCTGGACTTTTGTTCAGTTCTCTAGCACTGTGTTTTGCACAAAGTACAATGTTTTCAGTCCTTAAAAGAAGGGAATCTGCCATTTAACTTTGTTTTATGTGTGAGACTATGCAGTTACTTACTGTCAGTAATTTCAGTTAAATTGCAATCGTTGTTTTCACTATCAGCCTACAAGTGTATTTTTCAGCTAAACTGCAATCATTGACTTCACCATCAGTCTTCAAGTGTTCGTAATTTTGAGTCCCACCACTAACTGCTTGAGGTTTTTTAAATCAATATTGGTTTTCCTGCAAAAGGGTATTGACATGTATTACTCTCAAATTTAAAACCAGTCGGCTAATAAAAGTAAAATAGTCGACATTTTTTCATAATTATTGATGTTGTTTGTAGTGCCAACATAGGTGAAATGATGCAGAGTGATGCCTTAGACCTCTCATTTCTGTTTGTTTAACTAAAAACTGACGGATGATGATATCTGAACCCTGAAACTTTTGTTGAGTTCAGCTTTCTGGTATATGAAAGATACTAGCCACTGCAAAATATTTTAATCCAAGAAGTTTAAGCTATTTCACAATATCTAACCTGACTTGTATTTTTTGTAATATGAATCATGAATTGGATTGTCAGTAAAATATGAATATGTAGCTGTTAGTACTCTATCCAATCTGAGTTACATCTCTATTCTTGACTACAAGGGCTCTAAATTTTTGTAGGTTTCTGACAATTGAGCATTGCAACAGGCACACCACTCTGGCGCAATGGACCACCTGAGAAGCCAGTACTATGCAATGCATGTGGGTCTCGGTGGAGGACAAAGGGAACTCTTGCAAATTATACCCCCTTACATGCTCGAACAGAAACTGATGCTTGTGGAGATCAAAGGGTTTCCAGGCTAAAGAGCATATCAAATAAGAAGAGAGAAGTGACATTGCTCAAACAAAATAATAACCATGATAATGTACTATCTGGAGGGTTTGCATCTGATTATAACCAGGGAGGTCAAATCTTCTTGGATGAAGATGTAAGCAACCGATCAAGTTCTGGATCAGCTATCTCTAACTCAGAGAGCTGTGCACAATATGGTGTCATGGATGCTTGTGATCTGACAGGTTGGATTAAGATCTTCATAACTGATTACAGCTCAGAAATGAGCATTCATCATTTTGAAACAATTATTGGTTTTATTGCCTGTCCAGATTTATATTAGCACAATCAAATAGTGAATAATGGAGTGAGGAAAAATGAACAAAGAATTAGATTTTGGAAATGGTTTCGTAGTTGTTGGTTTTCCTGGAAGAAAAACAAGTGAACTTTGCTGACAAAAATCATTGATGTAAATTAGATATTTTACTACCAGAAGCTCTAATTATAACATTTGTACTGGCAAGTTCTATATTTAAACATGGATTATCTTTTTCTCTTTGTTAGTCTATAACAAGATATTTAAACATGGATTATCTTTTTCTCTTTTTTCTCCTAATAATAGAATGTGATATCTCACATTTATGCTTCATCTGTCTAGTTCATTATTAATTGACTTCGATCAAGAATTTCTACTTGTGTGTTACTAGGTAAAACATATAATCTCCTACATACAAAACAGGTAACTCTTTGTATTTTTCTTTTATGGAAACACGTAATTATAATATAGATATTTTGGTTAATTTAGGTCCTGCCCAGTCAGTGGTTTGGGATGCCATGGTGCCTTCAAAAAAGAGGACATGCGTTAGCCGTCCAAAGCCTTCTTCTGTTGAGAAGCTAACAAAAGATTTATGTACTATTCTTCATGAACAACAGTCTTATTTTTCTGCATCTTCTGAAGAAGATCTTCTTTTTGAAAGTGAAACACCAATGGTCTCTGTTGAGATAGGACATGGAAGCATTCTCATCAGGCATCCTAGCTATATAGTCCGTGAAGAAGAGTCTGAGGCTAGTTCTTTTTCAGTTGATAATAAACAATGGCCAACGAGTGAGGCATATTCTTATGTTGGTCCCATTCTAATGCATAATGATTCTAGTTACTTGAAACCATCATCTCTGGAAGTCGAAAAGATCAGGAACTATACTGGCTTAGGAAAGGAGCCGGAGCACCATAAAAGGTATGCTTTCACAAACTAGTTTATGGCATACTTTGCAGCAGCTATGATTGTGTATCATTAATTAATGTGACAAAAGAATCTATTCTAATGTTACAAACTATGGAACACATTTTGTTTTTTTCTGCCAAACAAAGTCCGTTGTTTCTGTATGTACGGCATAAATTTTCCTTCTGCATGTCATGAACAGGTAGAAATTGTATTGAAAAGAGACAAACATACTCTGTCAACATTAATGTTTCTGTTTTTTAAATTTCAGTGAAAAGTCTCAACATGAAAGAGTACAAATCCTTGGCAATCATGAATCACCACTGTGCTCTATAGATTTAAATGTGAGTTACATAGCCCTTCCCATTGTTTTTTGGCATAAATTGACAAAAATGCTCATATCCATGCTTGCGTTAACCAATTGGACATGATTTTTAAATCAGTGTCGGGGTTTCAAATTTTAGCACTATTTTTTAGTAGTTTCTTGAATCGTTTCTTAGATTCTTCATTCATATAACTAAACAGCAATCAGGCAGGATAGCACTTCGATTCAAGATTTTTTAGAACAGTCAATATTTCCTTAAACAATTAGTTTTTAGTTTAGTATTCTCACCTTGTTCAGCATAAATATTTATTAATTATTAATAACATATTATTGGGTAAGCCTGTAGGGTGTCAAATATGTATAATTGTTGAGTACTTAATGTAATTGTTGTTATGTATGATTAGGATATAGTAAACTATGAAGAGTTTTTGAGAATCTTGACAAATGAAGAGCAACAACAGTTACTGAAGTTACTTCCAGTGGTTGATACTGCTAAACTTCCTGATAGGTTAGAATTCTACTCTTGCATTTGTATTTCGCCATGTTTTTCTTGTAACTGATAGAAAAGCTTGCAAATTCCTGTGTTGATACTCTTGTGTAATAGTTTCAAATCTGAATATTATCGCCATTGCTTTGATTCCCTCTGAATATTATAGCCATTGCTAGAATATTTCTGTTTTTTTTTAAAGGATATATTAAGAAAGTAATGCTCTACAGTGCATTACATAAATATAATTGAAAATGTTGAGACTTAAGACTGAGACTGACAACTTGTGTGTTGCTGTGTGTGCAGCCTTAAAGTCATGTTCAATAGTTCTCAATTCAAGGAGAACTTAACTTATTTTCAGCAGCTTCTTGCGGAAGGAGTTTTTGATATCTCTTTGTTGGGGGCAAAACCTGAAGACTGCAAGACTTTGAAAAGACTTGCAATATCCAATCTGTCAAAGTCAAAATGGGTAGAACACTATAATTTTCTCAAGGTTTGTACTATGTACTAGTTTTTTATGTCACCAATAGATATCTTGTTTGAGTATGTTGATTCTCAAAAGATGTTACATCTTTCTATGGATGCAGAAATATGAAAACAAAGATGGCAAATTTGATTCTTTTGGATCTGCTAGTACAACATCAACTAATGTTGCAAACAAGAGAACACGTGACAGCAGAAATCAAAACTTTCCAGGTTAGCTAAAAATCTGATATAGAAGAGCAAGAAAAAACCTTTAGTTTATTTTCTCCCTAATGTGTTGAATAATGGTGTGATTGTTGTGTATACCTTGTACGCATAAGTTTAAAATTATAAAATTTTGGTTGATAACTCATAACTATATTTTCTGGAGCACTGAAAAATGTTAGTAGTATTTAATTTTTGCTATTTGTTAGGAAATCCGACATCAACTGTCTTAATTCTTGGAATGAGACATATATTTGTTGGGTGATTTCACCTAATGCCAATTAATTTTAAGTTGAAATCTGACGTGACATTAAAGCGTATAACTCATTTTGGTAAATCATCTAATAAACTCGCTTGGTTTAACAAACATTTATGGAAGGGGGGTGTTGTATAAGAGTTTCTATATTTTTAAGTTTTATTCTGTTATGCAATAAGATGTAATTCTTTTTATTAATTGAGTAGTTAATATATAATTTCTTTTTTACTGTTGACAGTTTGTTATTGAATGATAGTGTAAAAATCGGGTTTTTGACGAAACTGGGTCAATTTTTGCCCCTTATTACCAAAATGGTATCGTCTTTTAAATTTGGGAAAGTTGTGTCACTGTGACACGATTTTTATTAATCACTTTGAACTAAAGTTGTGTCACATTGACATGAACTAAAGTTGTGTCACATTGACATGACTTCTTTACAATGAAGTTGTGTCATGTTGAACGACCTTTTCGCAATAAAGTTGTGTCATGTTGAACGACCTTTTCGCAATAAAGTTGTGTCATGTTCATACGACTTCCCCAACTTACTTTAAGAAACGATCATATTTTAGTAATAAAGGGCAAAATTTACCCCACTTTTGTCAAAAACCCTGTAAAAAACTATTACATTGCATTTAAAAGGTTGAATAATGTTCTGCTTTTAGAAAATTTTGTTATCTGCTTAAACACAGTTGGTTATGACTTCCTTTTATAATTTAACTAGGAATAATCCTTAAAACTCATCTTGCCAATTTCAGAATTGCATACAGTAATGAGGAGCCCCAAAAGAATGACCACAAAGGCTGGCTGTGAGGGAAAAGAGGGGGTAGAAGATGGTGCTTGCTATAGTCCAAAAAGCCTATTTGCTTTGCCTCCTGATGCTAGTTCACTCATGTTTGGTTCTTTAAACTTTGTTGAGGAGATTGGTGACCAGGATCTGCTGCTAGAGGTGCCATCTAACACTTCTTTTCCCCAGGCAGAGCTCTTGCACCCAAGTTTAAGCCTTGGTGCTCAAGCCAGCACTAGTAGTAGCTCAGTCTACTCACATCTTCTTCATCATTAAGTACACACTCTTTACAAGGTCCTTTGGATGGCTACTTTGGAGCTTATTTTACATCTTAAACACATGATGCTTGTGCTTTTCTTTACTTGCAAGTTGCAATCTTCTTTAGCTTGGATTGCCAACTCTGAAAGTTGGGTGGGTTTTTCTTTTTTTGTATAGGTTGGTATAAGATTGTAACAATATAGCATGAAATGAGGAGAGATTATATAATAATATCCAGGGCTTTTGTGTAGTTTTCGTTTTGTGAATAATTTTGCCACTTTTTTTTTACATAATCTAAAAAAAAATGAGAAGACAAACATTGTGGGAGGTGTGTGGAGGAAATGGACAATCATAGGATCTAAAGTTAAGTTTGAAAGGTGCATTTGATTTGATGCATTCCTTTGTCGAATGCTTAATTGTGATGGAAGAAGCAAAAGAGTGTAGCATGTGCATGAGATAAACTTTTAAAGTAACTTCTTTGTTTCGACTGAATTTTGGACTGAGAAAGCGTAGATAAATGAATAGAAACATTGGAAAAGTTACAACAATGGTTCAATTTGGCCCGGAAATTAGGTGAATGTACAATTTGCAAAAATATTACGAAAATGGGAAAGTTGTCATTGTGGATAACCACGACTTTGAATAATGAAGTTGATTCTTTTTAATGATTATTAAAATGAAAGTATTTATGTAATAAATTTGAAATCATTTAAAAAATTTCTTTTACATAAATTGAATATTTTCTTTGCATAGAATTTTATTTTATGTTATATAATTTTAAAATTCAGATTTTATTAGTTTTTAAATTATCATAGCTCAATATCATTATATATATATATATTTAATTGGAATATGTATTGTTTAAAAAATATAGTACATAATGTATTCTCATTTTAAAAAAATATTTTGTTTTATTTAAAAATCTATTTAGCCACTAGATTCATCAAATAGTTTTCATTAATATCTTATTTCTTTAATAACTTATATTCAATAATTTTATTTATTTATTACGTATTTATTTTAACATAAATACATATCTACTATTTTTTTTATATTATATAATCTATGTAATATGTACTCCCATTAACATTCATATTAGATAATGTAAAAAATTATACATAAATTGTACCTCATCTATGTATAAATGTATAATTGTACCAATGTTAAATCATACTTCATTAACATTGCTTAAACATTTTTTAAATACAACACAAATATTTTTAAATTTAACAATATTTAAAAACAACTTTAGAGAATATAAATAATTGGTAATTATTAGAAACTATTTATTAATAATAAAGATTAATTTAAATATTAATAATTTTTAAAATAATATATAATTTAGTCAATATAATAATAATTTTTTAAAATTAATTTTTATTCGTAAGAGAGTTTCTACGAATAAAAAGTGTAATAAATAGCTGTACCTTAAAAAAATTTCAAACAAAAGGGATTAATACTAGCTTTCAAATCATTTCACAGGAAAGATATTAGTGTTATATGATATTCTTTTGTAGAAATTAAGTTAAAGAGCTTGAAAATTTCAATAGAATGAATATTTAATCTCCATGAAATTAAACCCTAAACTGATAGTATTAATTTTATCAAATTTAAAAAGAGAAAATCAAACTATAATAAGTATGAATGTAGGCACAAGTAGGTATAATTCAAAATACATCCTTTTTTTTATAGAGAATTTAATATGTATACATATCAAGCAAAAATTCTCAAGAAGATAAACATTATTGGAATCCTCTCAAGCAAAAATTCTCAAGAAGATAAACATTATTGGAATCCTCTCACATGCAACATCATCTACTATAATGTAAATACACAATCATCACAAATAAAGAAAACAAAACACAACACAAACAATATGGAAAGCGAATTATATTTTTAAACTTCTATTATAAATGTAACTTTAATTAACAAGCATAATTCATCAATCCTCATACATTTTCACAAAGAAATCAAGTGTCTATAAAAATTCATAATTCATCTTTTCCATGTCAGACTTCTAATGACCCCTTAAACACAAAGACACTTGACTCTACTTCTGGAAGACTTGTACATTGACTTAGACTTATAGATTTACACATGTCATACTACCTCAGTGTGAATCGACACATATGCGCACAATACTCTCAATATCGAATCACCTCATATGATGGAGTTAATTCATATAACAAATAAAATTAGTCATCTTTCAAACAATTGACCATTGATATGAAACTCTTTCGACTCTTACCATCGGAATAACTTCATTTATATGATTCCATTATATAAGTGGAGTCAGGATACCCTCTTTTAGATGAATCACTGGCCAATGCACATCTAACAATCTCAACACGGTATTTTCTTTTTAAAAAATACTATATCTCAATTGCAACTTCATATTTCACATCTCACATTATACAAAAACACACCATTTAATCACACCAAAGTTTAGAAAACAAACAAACCAAAGTTTATCCAAATATTAGATAAACACATAAACTAAAGGATTTTCAATTAAATATATAATTAAAATTCATATAAAAATTAACTAAAAATAATAAACAATAATAAAAGAGAAACACAAAAGCAAATCTTAAAATTTAGGTTTTTTTATCATGAGCGAAAATTTCATCACTTGAGCGAAAAACAATTTGAGAGCACCCTAAAATTCACCTTATTTTCGCTTGAGCAAGATTTCCTCTTACTTGAGCAAAAATGGACCCAAGAGCACCCATTTTGCACCCTATTTTTAGAAACTACATAAAACTACTATATTTCAATATTTTCAACAAATTTTCATACTCAAACTTGAATTTCATCAAACATATCAGGCCACAAAACACATCTTGCTTAAAGTTGTAGAGTTACTCTCATTAAGCTATTTTATCAACCTATATATTCATTATTTCTAAACCATTTTCAGTCATCGAGATTCAAACAACCAATGCTTACAATTCTGGCACTTCAATTGAATCACAGTGAAATTCAAAACAATTCATACTATCATTCAACAATTTCAATCTCAAACCAAAACACCTTTAATAACTTATCAAGATCAAAATCAACAATTTCACATTTAATTTCACTAAATACACTACTTTACTAAAAAACAAAACAATCCTACAAGGAGGTTTGAAATTGGTGATCACGTCACCACCACATCCAGATCTTATAACCTATGGTTCTATTGAAAATTAAAACTAGCTTCCCTTACCTGACTTTGAGTAAGCGTGATCAAAAGAACTCTAATGCTATAGGACCCAAGGATAACTTACCTGCATCATAGAGTCCTAATCAAAGATCCAACTATATCACTAGGACTCTGAACTAACAAAGACTAATCTTGAAGTTAAAAAATCATTTGCAATCGATCTCAACCAAAAAAAACTTAAAAACTCAAAATTGACTTAAAGGAAGAAAGAGCAACAATGAACGTACTCTAACTAAGATTCTGATTGGGCAATCTTGTAGTATTTGCTGTCAAGAGTCCAATGACACATTGATCGTCAATCTCATGAAAGATGAGTTCATAAAGTTAGAGAGAAGGCAATAATAAAATATTCAGGTGACATTTTAGATATACCACTTCTGGTTCAAGCAACAAACAAAAATTTAACAAATTGAATATCAAGATAACAAATTAAAATTCTAATTTCAATTAAGAAAAAATATATTTCAGTCTTCAATAAGCAAACAATCGATTGAATTTTAAAATAACAGATTTTTTTTTTATATTTATGCATGATATTAATGCAGTCGAGAGGAAAACTTATAGAACACAAAAATTTATATTGGTTCACTCAAAACTAAGCTACATCCAATTCCATCTAACACTAAGCTAGATTTCACTAAATCACAAATATCTATTTACAAAAGACTATTCAATAACAACTTTTGAACTCTACAAAAGCCAAAACACACATTGTAAAACTCTATCACAATTGTGTAACACTCTAAGAAACTTTATCTTTATTTGCCGAAAAATGCTCTTTAAACATTCTAGAGATCCGGGGGAGGAGGTGATATGACCATCGAAAATCCTACTAAACCATTGCAGGGCTGTCCTTTTGAATGTACTCATGAACATCTTACATCGAATTGCATCAGACCCCCCCGTAGAGGATCATTTGAGCTCTGAACGCCTTTGAATGATTCTCAAGATCTTCTACATCAGTGAACAAGGCGATCTTGGGTGTTATGTAATGGGGGTGGCATGGACTCGTCCATGATTTGCTGAGAGAACGACCTAGGGTCGTCCTTTGATGACAAATCTAGGGAGCGTTCTCGAGCCCCACAGTGGGGGCCAAATATTCTTGCCGGTTGACCTCGATTGGATTGAATGAGCGAACTCCACTTCTGACCTGTCTCCAATTGGTGCTCTGAGATACTGCTCTAGAGGGGGACTTTACTTGTTGATCACACTCCGATGATCAAGTCAGTGAGAACATTCAAACTAAAAATTGTTTCAGTCTAAAGTACTCAGGGTCCCAAACACCTTTTATAGACATTCCTTCAACAATTTTCATCAATGGGAATATAATCTCAACATCCAGAATATAATCTTCAACAACAATAGTTTATTTTATTGTGTTTCTGTTACTTTTGGATACCAACATTCTTAACGACTTTTACTTGCATTTAATAATATACTATAACTAATTCAATTATTCTTTTATTTAATTTATTATCTTTTTTCATGTAAACTTACTTAAAAAAAACTAGATTGACCTTGTAACGAACTTTTGGGCTCGCGCCCGGTTCAGGCCAAGCTAGACATAACTCACACAATCTAGTTGGCCATACATAAACGCTTGCACTAAGCACTCCTGCCCATACATGTACCATAAAAAATATTTCAAATATAAAACACCCCGTTAAAATCATCATTAAGTTAAAATTAATTATTTTAAAAACATTAAAATTAATTGTTTCAAATCCCAAAAAAAAGTTGAATAAGTATTTTAAAAAATTTAAAATATATTTAAAAAATATGATAAAACTTTTACTCTTTTTTCGTCTTTAATATATATATATATATTTTATTAAAAATAAAATCTTTATTATACCTTTCATTCCTAAATTTATTTAAACATTGTTATAAAAAGTGAAGTAAAATAATTTAAATAACATCTTAATTTTTTTTATTAAAAATGAAAACAAATATTAAGAATGATGAATAAAATCATAACAGATCCATGTATATCTTTTTATAATTATCACACTATTCAATGACTTTCAATTTAATGATGATTTTTTTAAAACTTACCCTTGATTAATACATAAGTTATATATATATATAATTATTAATACTATATTAAAATTATCGTAATATATAATTTAAAAAATATCTTTAATATTGTTATTAATTATAAATTTAGAGTAATATCAAAATAAAATATTACTATAAAATTTTTTTATATGAAAATTTTCATGGCATATCAGTTAACAAATAAATGTACCAGTATAATTTCATCCTTCTTAAAAGAAATCAGAAATTATTAAATATTTAAAACCTTTTAAAAATAAATAAAAAAAACAGACCTTAGGAAACACCACCAATATAAATATGTCATATACAAATTAATCTGAATAGGTTATGAGACTCTTGCATTCCTAATCCTCTATTTGCCATTGTCTGTTTCAAGGGTTCCTCTATGTAACCACTTCATTTTTCACAACCTTTTATTTTCGATTTTGTTCTCTTTGTTCTTCTTTCGATTTCAATTTTACTGTTTCAGGACGTTATCAGAATTGGGAGCTGCTGCTTTCTGATTGTCGGTTCTCCTCCTCTGCCAGGGATTTTGTCCAAGGTACCATCGTCTTACATCATACCATTCATCTACTTTGCATATACTGTTTATCTTTGGAGGGGGAAAAATGTAGCCCGGGAATTGGAAGTACATTGCAGTGTTGAGTAATGTTCAACCGCAATTTTACGCCATTTGTTTTGAATGAATAGGTTATGTGCATGAGGGTATTTGACATGGACATGACTTTGGGAGAGAGGGGTGTTTTGTGAAAGTATGAGGGTTGCTCATGGTCTTTATTGTGGGTAATCGATGGTCCTCTAAAGGATCGAGGTGTGGTCATCTCCGGTTTGGAGGGCCTTTTTTGCTCAACTGAGGTGTGAATATCAATAGCACCTTGGCAGGGTATTGTGTTATTAATGGAATGCAATGGAAAATATAGCTATCCATATGATGAGATAGCCATATTATCTACAGAGAAGGTTCAAAGAAAGAAGAAGAAATTCACCACCATCTCCTCTTGTCACTATTTCGTGCCTTAATTTTTTTTTGCCCACACAAAATTGTGCAACTTGGAGTTAGTTATTTTTTCTTTTCCTCCTTTCTGCAGAAACATGTCAATTAGGGCATAACCGATTTTTTCTGGTCATTATTTCCCACTTTTGCCTCTGTTCCACCTGGTCTCATAACCCTACTCTCTCCCTCTCTCTCTCTCTCTGTCTCTCTCTGTCTGTTGTTTTGTTTTACATTTTGATGATAGGAGTGTCTGGGGAGTGTGTAGTCAAGAAAAAGTGTTGGTTCACTCTTTTTACTGGTTTACAACCGAGAGTTCATGTTATTTTTTTATTTGCGACATTGTTGAGAAGTGTCCAACACATCATGAAGGCATGTTGTGTTGTGTCCAACAAGTATTTGACTTCTCCATAGACTTATCTATAGATGTGTCCATGCTTCTTCCTAAAGCAACTTCTTTAGTGTTTTCTTAAAAGATCATTTTACACTTTAATTCTTTCTATGGAAGTTATGATTAAGTTGTTAATCTATATGGAAATATTCATTGCTTTCTTTTTTCTTATTTAAAGACTTTTCGACAGTGCACATGATTTTTTCTATCTCTTGTTGAGAGAATGGGAGTTTGAAGATTGTGCTCAATCCAGAGTCCTCGAGAGAAATGACAACACCAGAAAATAATGGTCATTGTAAAGAAGAAAGATATGACTCATTGATGGAGGATGGGCACACTTTCCTTCTTAGGCCGGTGTATAAGCGGCGTAAAGTTTCCGCCATTCGTGATTTCCCTGATGGATGTGGACCATCTGCTTCAAGGATTGAGGAAGTATCAAATATAAATATTGCAGATTGTGGTTCTGTTAATGGTACAATTGTTGAGGTTAAGAATGGTGAACATTTAGCAGGTGTGAAAACCTGTGAAAATGATGGTTGGCATTCTGAGCCAAACAATTTGCTTTATACGGAGACTCTTGGCGTAACAGTTGACAGTGGTTTGAATAAGGACAACCCCATGGTCTCATCCTATCATGTGGATGGATCTACTGCTGAAGACAGACTGGAAATAGGGACTCTTAGCCAAACTGCTGATCGTGGATATACTGCTGAAGATAAACCAGGAATGATGACTATTAGCCAAACCTCTGATTGTGGTTTGAACCAGGAAAGCCCTGTAGATTCATCTCATAGAGTGGATGGACATATTGCCGAAGGCGAAGCTGCAAAAGTGACTCTTGGTTTGAATCAGGAAAACCCTGTGGTCTCATCTCATCAAGTGGATGGGTCTACTCCGGAAGATAACCCTGCAAAAGTGAAGCTTGGCCAAACAAAGGACTGCAGTTTGAATCTGGAAAACTCTGAGGTCTCATCACATCAAGTGAATGGGTCTATTGCAGAAGATGAACTTACAAAAGTGACTATTGTTGAGCGAACAACTGACTGTGGTTTGAATAAGGAAAACCTTGTGGTCTCGTGTCGTCAAGTGGACGGCCCTACTGCAGAAGATAAACCTGCAAAAGTGCCTTCTTTGGACCCGGAAACTTTGAATACAGAGTTTGCAAGAACATCAAACACTGGAAAATGTGACTCCTCTTATGAGTTGAAGTCATCTTCTCCAGCGGGTGAGATTGCTGTGCCCGGGGATTCGAAACACTTATTATCCAATGCCAATATATCTGCTCCCAGTGCATGTATGGTGGAACCTATAACTAGAAGGTATCTTCCACAAAGAAAAGTTTCAGCTGTTAGAGACTTTCCTCCTTTATGTGGACGTAATGCTCCACGTGTCGGTAAGGACAAGCATGTGTGTCTAGAGGGGACCTCTTCTTTGGATAACAAGACAGATGGTCAACGGAACCTGGCTGTAGATGACAATTCATTGAAAAAAGTAACAGCTACTGATGTAAAAGAAGGTAAAAGTAACATTCAGGATGAATATAATTGCAATAGAAAGGTTGTTGACATCGATCAACCTGATTCTGAAAGAAATGCTGCAGAGAGATTGAAAAAGCTCCAGGCATGTGAACTATCGTCTGAGATGAAAAAGTCACCAGAAAATGAGAGAGAAAGGTATGCTACTCCCCCTGCAACAAGTAATCATCATCAGATCAAATTAAATTCTAAGGCGGTGGTAAAAGAGAATAATAGGGTCGAGACAAAGCCTTTGAGTATATCTCGTTCTAACCATAAGTTGAAAGGGAATTTTAATAGATTGCAGGTCTCATCACAGAGGAAAGTAATACTAGGTTTGATGGCTGATTCAGAATGTCCGTGGAGATCTGATAAAGGTTCCTCCAAATCTAAGTTGGTTGTTGGTAATAGTAAAGGCAAGAGAAAGAAAGGGGATTCTTTTGCATTGCCTGATAGGTCTAAAACAGATATCAAGATTACAGGTGCCTTGAATGATTCTGAGAAGAAGCCTTTGAAAAAGAAAAAGGGAAATGCTGCTTCCGAAGGTATGGGTGAATTAGTACTTTGGGAAAAGGATAATTATCTTGAGCAGCCTAATGAATGTGATAACACTCTTCAAATTGTCCTGAGATCAAATGAGTTCGATGTAAACATTACTCCCTCTTCTCATTCTAATTTCACTGGTGATGAGAATGACCCAAATGTGACCCGAAAAAAAGTGAGGGAAACATTACGGTTGTTTCAAGTTATTTGTAGAAAGCTTTTACAGGAAGTAGAATCAAAGTTAAATGAGCGAGCCAATAGTAAGAGAGTTGATTTAGTAGCTTCAAGGATCCTTAAGGAGAATGGGAAATATGTCAACATAGGCAAGCAAATACTAGGCTGTGTTCCTGGTGTTGAAGTTGGTGATGAATTTCAATATAGAGTGGAGCTTAATATAGTTGGCCTTCACCGTCCAATTCAAGGTGGGATAGATTATGTGAGACACAATGGTATGATCCTTGCAACCAGTATTGTTGCATCAGGGGCCTATGCTGATGAGTTGGATAATTCGGATGTGTTGACATATACAGGGCAGGGCGGAAATGTGATGAACAATGATAAAAACCCTGAAGATCAGAAGCTTGAGCGGGGCAATCTTGCTTTGATGAACAGTAGTGTTGAAAAGAATCCTGTTAGAGTAATTCGTGGCTCTGAGTCAATGGATGGAAAGTGTAGGACTTATGTTTATGATGGACTGTACATAGTTGAGTCAGGTTGGGATGAACACGGACCACATGGGAAGAAAATTTTTAAGTTTCGACTGCGAAGAGAAGCTGGTCAACCAGAGCTTCCTTTTAGAGAAGTGAAGAAATCTAAGAAGTTCAAAACTAGAGAAGGTATATGTGTTGCTGATATTTCTTTTGGAAAAGAACGAATTCCGATATGTGCTGTGAACACCATAGATGATGAAAAACCTCCTCCGTTTAATTACATAACTAGCATGATATACTCCAAATTCAATCTCGTTCTTGCCGAAGGATGTGATTGTATTAATGGATGCTCAGATTCGGAGAAATGTTCGTGTGTAGTGAAAAACGGGGGAGAGATTCCATTCAATCACAATGAAGCTATTGTACAAGCAAAGCCTCTAGTCTATGAGTGTGGACCTACATGCAAGTGTCCTTCTACGTGCCATAATAGAGTCAGCCAACTTGGCATAAAGTTTCAGCTTGAAATATTTAAAACCAATACAAGGGGATGGGGTGTGAGATCCCTTAGTTCAATCCCTTCAGGAAGTTTTATCTGTGAATATATAGGGGAGCTTCTTGAAGAAAAGGAAGCTGAACTAAGGGCAGGTAATGATGAGTATCTTTTTGATATTGGAAATAACTACAGCAACAGTGCTCTCTGGGATGGTCTTTCGACTCTCATGCCGGATGCACAGACAAGTTCATGCGATGTTGTGAAGGATGGTGGTTTTACTATTGATGCTGCTGAGTTTGGCAACGTAGGGAGATTCATTAACCATAGTTGCTCCCCTAATATAATTGCTCAGAACGTCCTTTCTGATCATCATGACACCAGAATGCCTCACATAATGTTCTTTGCTGCTGATAACATTCCTCCTTTGCAAGAGCTGACTTACGATTACAATTACGAAATAGATCAAGTCTTTGATTCTGATGGCAATATAAAAAGGAAGTATTGTTACTGTGGTTCTGCTGAATGTACTGGCAGGATGTATTGATGGCGAACAAGCTTGATTAATGAAATCGTGTTTTTTTTAGAACTAGTGCAAAAGCTTCATTGATATCAAACAAACTCCAACTTCAATTTGAGCAACTACTGTTGTTGATGTTCATACCTCTATCCAGACTCGGTTTGAATAAACAAGTATTTACATTAGAAGATAATTAAAAATAAAATAAAATAAAGTTGTTTTTATAAATTAAATTACAACTAACTTTTATAGCAATTCTCATCCAACCTCTGTAAAAATGGAGAAGTGGAAATTGTTTTTAATTTGTGAAAATGTTTGTTCTATTTTTTTTAAATTTTTTTATTTTCTTCTATAAGTATTGTTTAGATATCACCTTGTGCGATTCTTTAGTGGTTCCTCCAAAAATTTCTCAATTTAATCGATCCTTTAGTTTTTCTGCTTTATTTTTTTGGTTGGAATTGTTTGTGCTGGGTACTCTAACTATATTATTATGTTAGCAATACCATTACGTTTTTGTTTAGAGGATAATTAATAATGATGCATGTTTGTCTCGAGGATTATTCATTTGCCAGTGCGCATGACCTATGAATATAATTTCAACCATAACATTGTTGAAGGATTTATTATTAACATTAGCAGAGCAGCAGTTTTTATTTATTCATATTATGCATTCCCACAGTTTTGGTCCCCAACAGAAAGAGCACTAGATCCAGTCACCACAAAGGAACATTCTAAGAAATACACAAACCATTAACAACAAAACACTAGTAATCTAGTCACCATCTACATTCGTGAAATCATCAGAAACTGTCTTTTCCTTTTAACCAAGTTGAATTTCTGAGTCATAAACAGCTCCACCCTCCCAATTGCCAGAGATAACATTCTTGGATTGCACCCAATACTGCTCTGCATTACCACTCAATTGGAACCTCAACTTGATGTCACCCCTTGGCGGATTCTCGGCATCAAACACAGTACCAAATGCCCTGCGCATTCGCCTCCATTCTTGGCACTCTTCCTACTCCATTAACATTTCAGCAAACCCAATTCAGTTTCAAAAAAGTTATTGAACACAAACATCTATCATAGTACGAGTTGTTGTTGTGTATGGAAAAGTTTATGGTACAATTGTTGTGCTTTTAAACCATAATTTAACAGGCATACACCATCATTGTAAATGGTTAGTCTATAAGAAATAATGTTTGGTTGAGATATGTATTATAAAATCAACATATTTACTCTCCATAAGGTAATATGGTTGGGTGGTAGTATAAAAAAGTTTAGTATTTGCTTATACCTGCCACAACTCAACAGCAGTGATGTCGTGAGTTCCACCAATATAGAGAATGAGAATGGCCAAGTAGTGAGGGTTTCTGCTGTGTTCATGGACCTTGACCAAGAGGTTATAGCCACCGTATCTACAGGGGACCCTTCTGTATTCTACATCCACTACACCGTATTTGAATAGCTCAGCAGATGCATAAGTGTTTCTCCCCAATTTTGAGTAGCCACGTGGACTCATTATAAAGTCTGTTCTGTCACCCTCACCATAATCTGTCACCACCACGTATGCTCCATTCTCATCGCAGAATTGTGGTATTTTGCACCTAACCTGATTATTCATCACCCTTTTTTATATCACAAATAAAGCAAGCAACTTCTTCTGGAGATTGGCAAACTTTTTCCTTTATACTGTTTCAATCATGAAGTAGTCTTCTTTCACTGACCATTTTATTGATTATTATGATGATAAAAAGGAAAGATATTATCATATGTATGATTTGAAGGATCCAGTTAAGTAATTCTTAATCTACTTTTTTTCTTTTAAACTGAATATTTTACTTGAAAGAAGCATGTTTTGAAGTGCTAATATTTTTAAATGAAAAAGGCTACATAATAGTGATTTATTGAGTGCAGTAACCTGATAACATGCCCCACAACCAGATCCATTCTTCCATAGCCAAGACACGCCTGCGACACTGCCATCGTTTACTGTTTTTCCATATTCGCCAAAGCCACAAGCTCCCCCTAAAACATCATTAATTCACCAGTCAGATCATGTGTGTTCAAAAGTAGTATAGTGTCTCACTTGAACATTTTATTGTCCACTCTTTGCCCTTTTTCCTAAAGGAGGAGCATGCATGTCCACAACTAAATTCTTCAAACAAATTTTCCCTATTTCAGAAATAAAGTCATTGCAGTTTGAATATATCCGGAACAATGTGTAAAAAGAAAAAAAAGATGTCACATCCTAATCCCAATGCACTTTAAATAAGTTCAATTTCTCAGTAATTTTTTTTACTCGGTTATCTAAATAAAGAACATGATTTTTATAGCAATTATTATAAAAATGAATGAACTTGTACTTTTTATACACTATATACATGGCAAATATACTTAAATAGTATGTAAATAAAATCATACTGTTTAGTTATCTAAAATTTGTGACACTTATTTAACAGAAGCTATTTCTATTGGAAATAACATCTATATATCAGTTATGCAAGTTTTGTCCATTATATATACACAGACAATATAAAAATGTGCTTGGTATACACCATACATGTACAAGTGCAAGAATAGATCGAAAAGAAGGTTCATACTTGGATTTCCATAACAATCTGCGCTACCATAATAGGTTGCTCTTGAGCAAGTAAAGGAGTCCTGAGAGGTACACAGGGCAGGTAAGAGCAGTGTGACACAGAGCAGGCCAAGTTGGTGCTTAAAATTAAGTTCCATGTTAAAACAAAAGGAAGAGAGGAATGCAACAAATTTTAGGACTGATCAATGCTAGAAAATATAGCATACAAGTGAATCAGGAATAACTGTGAACAAGAGAAGGCTTTATGGAATAGAAAGCAAACATGTAGAGTTGTATATATAGTACTGGTCTGAGGGCTAGGTGGTTGGCATTTTTTTTTTCTTTAACTGGGGACTATGAATATGCAAGAGGATTGGAATAATGATGTGTCATGTAGACCCTCTTGTTGACCCCTCACGGGCCAGGCTCATCATATCATATATTACAGTCAATTTCTTATTACAATGGAGAATGCCTAACTTTGTTCTTTTCCTAACAGTTTTTCGGATGATCTCTGCACTTGCAGCTTAACTCAAGGTTCGGAGTCCTCATAGGGCTTTTAACCAAACAAAATAATGAAAAATAAGATATTGGTAGATACTCTTCCATCTACCTACCTCATCCCCAAAATTTTCTTTCTTCATGTTTCATTTTGGTAATGCTGATAGATTCAAAGGACAAACAAGAAAGAGGAATATGTAATCTTAAGTTATCTGTGTTGTGTTAGAGATCACACATCGATTCCATTAGAAAAAGAGATTTTTCATAGTATATACGTGTATGCAAACCTCTTTTTCGAAACCAATTTTATAAGATTGAGTTATACTTAAAATTTACTTATTAATATTATGATAACAAAATCATTTATAGTCTATCATATTTAGAGTTCATACTTTACTTTATTATGTGCTAGTTTCTGATCAAATGATAAGTATTTGATGTTTGTATAGATATTGGTATCAAATGATAAGCATTTGATGTTTGTAAAGATGAAATAAATTTAAAGTAACTTCTTAGTATACTATCAAATAGAACTTTTATAACTTGTGTAATCTGCAAATGGATGATCGTAAAAACACAGTTTTGCAAGCATAAGACTATTGGTTGGAATGAAGTGACTTAAATATCTAGCTGCTATGTTGGTTGTAACGCACCCAGTCCACTCAGAAGTGATTCCTTATTTATTTTAGTAAAAGCATAAGTTGTAACTGGATTCAACTTTGGACGCGGTTGGCCAAATCAAATCTTCTTAAAGATATATGAGAAAAAAAATAATCTTAACCATACACATAGGTTTTGTAGTAGAATTCATCATCTAGTCTCATGATGTTTATTAATATTTTATACAGTGACATTATTAATATAGTGAAAGAGAGAGTACTCTTTTTTATAGATTTTTTTATACCTTTTCTCTTTCACTTCATCTAGTCTTTCTCTCGCTTTAATTCACAAGAGTTACGTAATATTGATGTAAAAAATGATGGGAGTATTTTCCTCTGAGAGAAAAAACATTGATGGTTAGTGTTCTCGCCAATAAATTTGGATTGGATTTTGGAGGTGGATTTCGGGTCAATCTTTTAAGATTGATGTTTTGAGATACTTGAAAATCACAATGAAAAGAGCTCTTCTTGTTGATAAGATTCCGACGATCAAGTCAATGACAATATTAAAAATATGAGTGAACTGTGTATTGTATAAAATAATGCTTATCTTTGTTTGGGGTCTTAAGACCCTTTCATAACACTCTAGATTCTCCTTTAGAAGTAGTTAACAACCTTAATATATTTCCCCTTATTTGAGGGGTGTAGATCCACAAAGTATCATCTTTGTCTGCTTTTATTTGCTAAAGCTGATGATAAATAATTTTTTCAATTGTTTTTCTATTTCTTGTTGTTTTTAAAACGCTTAATGTATTTTAATATCTATCAAAGCCAACCTTCTTAAGGGTCATTGGGTCTATTTTCACTTGGGTCGAGCTTTGTCTGTTGGGCCTGAGTTGAGTGGGCCTAAGATATATGTTTTAAGTGATCGGGTCCTAACCTGATCACGACCGAACGATACACAACCCTCCAGCCTCGAGCAAAGCAGGGCGAGACAAAGAGGTTTACTTGATTCTGTCACGAAAAGACGTTGGCGCAGAGGGTGTCTGAAGTCTGACCGAAATGGCACAAAAATGATTTAGGTAATCTTTTAGGGATTCGCCTTCCCTTTGTCTGATGTAAAAGAGATTGGGTAGCCGAGGTGGATCAACTTTGTTAGCTGAGAATTGCTCCTTGAAGATTCTAGAGAAATGTTGGAAATACATTATGTGTCCATCCGAGACTTTGCTGACCATTGAAGGGTTGTTCCCGTGAACATCCCGATGACCATTTTGCACCGGACGATGTTCGACCCACTCAAGATGATCATTTGAGCTCTGAATGTCTTTAGATGACTCTCTGGATCTTCCACACCAGAAAAGGGGTGATTTTTGGTGTGATGAAGTGAGGTGGGATCGACTCTTCCATTATTTGTTGTGAAAAGGGTTGGGGGTTACCTCTGGAGGACATATCCGGGGAGTGTGCCAGAACGTTGTGTCGTTCATGTCTATGCATGGTCATGCACAACTCTTCATTTGTCTTCTATAGTTCCTTGTTTACCCGAGCAGTTTCTTCCATTGTTTTTCGGGAAGCCTCTACCTCTCCCATGAGACGTTCTTGGTTGACTCGGATTTCTTCTCGCAGGCGTACTTGTTCGGCTCGGACCTCTTCCCGTAGCCGTTCTTGTTCAACTCAGACTTCTTCCCATAAACGTTCTTGTTCCCGACAATACTGCTTATTGGCTTGTTGAAGAACCCCATTGTCTACATGATTTGTTGTAAAGCGAGGACTTCATCTCTTTCATACATATTTAATAAAAGAAAAGTTAATTTACTTTAAATATTATTGAACTATTACACAATTTTAATTCGGTTTTTTATTTTTTTAATTTGTTCATTAAACCTATATTTCTTTTTGATTGATGTTTCTATCTAATCCCAATAATAAAAAAAGTTATTTGGTATAGTTGTAGTTAGAATATTAACAAGGAGAAATGAGAAATACTGAATTTATGACTAGTTATGTTTATGTGGTTAATTTTTTTAATAATAAAAGATATAATTAAAAGTAAATAAAAATATAAAAAATCAAATTTAGAAAATAATTTAAAATCACTGGACCTTAATAATAACTTAAGTAGCAAGAAATTTAGAAATTTAGACTAGGGTAGAGTCTAATTTACTTTTATTAATTTTATAAGGGCAACTAGAGAAAGGAATGACATAAATAATTTTCATTATCTATTCTTAACATAGTTGCTTCTGCATAGTATATTATATATATAAATGGAGTTGGTGCTTCTTAATCCAACCCCTCCATCTCTGCACACTTTATGCAAATATAAGAGTAAAAATAATATTAAATAGAGAGCTGATGCATCATGCATATACACCATATATAACCTTTGGTTTTTATATTATTGTAAATAAATGTTATTTATTAATTTAAGATCCATATGGATCATATATTATACGCATACATACATTAAGGTGGTCTGCACGACTCTGCTATAATTTCTTTTCGATAGATAATATTTATATGTAAAATAATATATATAACAATATTAATATTATTATTATTATTATCGATGTTATTATTTTTAATATATTAATTTGTGGGTTGTAGGTAATGTTAATTTTTTTTTATTAATTTGTAGTTGTGGATGATATTCTTATATAATGGTTAATTTATCAAATAAAATATAAATTTATGGATAATATTTTGTATGTAATGTTAAATTTATTGATTAAAAAGAAATTGTAAAAAATATTTAGATATAATGTTAAATTTATTTACGGATTTAAATGCATGTAATAATTATTGGTGGATAAATTTGAAATTTATTGTAACATCAATAAAGAAATACAAATAATTCATCATAATAGTTTAGGAATGAAAAATGAATTTAACCCAAATCAATTGTTATTATAATTGTATATATAGAAAAAAAATATTGGTTAAACAAGTTAAAATAGTTAATTGAATAAAAAAATTTATTAAATAATAATCAAATTTTGTAACAAAAAATAATTAGTCACTATATTGATCAAATTAGATATTATTTTAGAAACTAAAAAATTATTGGTATCTAAAGTGATTTTTATTATTAATAAAAATTTATAAAATTATTTTTAAATTGATATCTAAATTAGCTACCAAGGTTTTAGCTACTAATATTTTATATTTTAAATTAGTCTCTAAAAGACTAATAGAGACTAATTTAGAATATAAATTAGTAAGTAGCTAAAATCTTTGTAACTAATGGTTAGATACCAATTTAAAACCTATTTTATAATTTTTTTATTAATAATAGAAACTATGTTAAATATTGTTCTGACCAGGTTACAAATTGGGAAACATAGCCAAACACTGATTCACTCTCTCTCTCTTTTGACTTCTATCTGATTTCTCTTTCTCTCATTCTCTCTTGTTCAAAATCTGTAGTTGCACTGAAACCCCACAAAAACGGTTGAGGTAGTCCTTACAGGACTCCCCCTCTCTTTGTCGTACATCAAAGAGATTGGCCAGACAAGGAGGTTCGACCTTATTGGCCGAGAATTTCTCTTTGAACATGTTGGAGAACTCCTGGAATGATGTGATGTTACCGTTCGAGACTCCACTGAACCACTGAAGAGCCATTCCTGTGAGTGTTCTGCAACATCTTGCAAAATATCGCGTTGGATCCCCCTCGAGATAATCATTTAGGCTCGAAAGGCTTTCAAATGTCCTTCAAGGTCTTCTGCTCCTAAGAATGGCGTTATCCTTGGAATGATAAAATGGGGTGGGACAGGCTCTTCCATGATGGCTTGTGAGAAAGGTCTAGGATTATCCCGTGCAGAGATATCGAGAGAGCATGCTCAGAGGTTTCTTCACACCTACCTGTGTACAGTCCTCTGTAGTTCTTCGTTTTTTTTCACAATTCTTCATTCATTCAGACAGTATCCTCCATTACCTTCTTAGATTGGTCTACTTCATCTTGCAATCTGTCTTGATTGGCTCGAGATGCTTCCCTATTGGTTTGAGCTTCTTCTTGTAGGCGGTTTCGTTCTTCATGGAATTCTCGAGCTTGTCGTTTTACTTCTTCATTATCATGCTATAATGCTAGCATCGTCTCCATAATCTCACGGTGGGTGCCAAAATGTTCTGACCAGGTTACAAATCGGGAAACCTAGCCAAACACTAATTCACTCTCTCTCTCTCTTGACTTCTGTCCTCTAATTTCTCTTTCTCTCCTTCCAAATCCGACCCCAATCTCTTTCTCCTCTTCCCTTTATAGGTTTTTCCCTCTAGCTGTTCGGTAAATCTTATATCTAGATGACATTTTGGCTGCCCCTTATGGTCCAACTAGACGAGACAACTTAGCCTGGACTGTCAAGTCATCATTCTAAATTGATTAATCCCTCCGTTGATTATCAGGTCGGTTATTTGACAAATCACGTCATCTTCTCCGGACGACACAGATACCAATAATTTTTTTAGTTTATAAAATGGTCTTTAATTTAGTCAAATAATAACTAATTATTTTTGTATACAAAATTAATTTCTATTTAATGATTTTCTTGTAATAATTAAATAAGTATAATTATTTTTTATCAATACACTTTTTTTTTTAGTCATTTATAACTTAGTATCCACCAATTGATTTATCCCTTATTATGTTACCTTTGCAAAACACATATTAATCATATTCTTTATTGTCTACTTCTATCAGCACCCACATGCCACCCGTTGATTAGATACATTTAGTTTTAAAGAATGACCACAATAGCATTGATTAGATAAATGAGTGACATTTCAAATATTTTTTTTATAAATTCTACAATAGCTTAAAAACACTAATAAATTCTAACATAATTTCACAAATATGCATAATGATGGATATCATTTTAGATCTTTTTAAATGTTTTTTTTTTAATTCAATAGGTATAGGAGTTTTGTAATAACTTGTAAATAAGATAACAAAATAAGTAGAATGAGAATTCAACCATTGAATAATTTGTAGAGATAATATGAAAAATATGCATATCCTTTACTTTAGTTCATGACTAGTTAATATTAGAATAATGCAATACTAAACCAATGAAGAAGCCATACAAAATTTTAATTATTTACAACATTTATGACATGTCTTCATGCATGACAACATCACTTAGCAAATTAAGAAAATAAAACAGGAAAATATACTAGTGTTGTATTTACTATACCAGTATTGTATATATTAACCAAGGTATGAAAATGGAATTTGTGACAAGTAAATATGCAGTTAACAATTCTTGAACTTATCTAATATAATACTTGTGCGCTACTCACATTATCTTTATATATTAATGATAATTCATTAAATTATTACTATGATACTAGTATCATGAAATTGAGAACATGTTGCAAATCAATTTGTTTATGTACTCTACTAATGTTGTGTTTGTTCTCATTTTATTTGTCATGGACATTTCACTCTTCTCAAGAATCATTTAGCAAAAATCACACATGGTCACAATTAATTTCTTCATCAAGAATACAATATAATTTTCTACACAAATGAAACTCTATATCATAATTTTAAAAACGATTGGAACTATTAAAAATAATCATGATATTCTTATTTATTTTTCCATGGCAAGTGGCAAATGTTATATCTCTCATTTGGTGTCAAACATGGACACAACTAATATTCATCTTCCTAGGAAGATGGATAAGGCCCTATAATTAGAGATGTTGTTTCACACATGAATGAGCTTTAAGCACAAGCAAAAGTTGAGATTGAAGGAATTCAAACATCTTTATTATTGGCTAAAATTTATCAAGGATCAATTGGAAATCCCACAAAGGTTGAATTCACAAATAATAACATTTTAATATGAAGAACATAATTTAAGTTTTTGGAAAAAATCTTTCTAACACCATAATCAATTTTTAGTTGGTGTTTACCATCTATTGTAACGTCTTGAAGAATGCTTTGTGTAGATAGACATGTTTCAAGTTTATGTAAAAGGGACTTCTGAAAAAATAATTTGCAACAAAGAAGAAGAGATGATGCCTCATTATACAAATCTCTCCACAATCCGATAGACTTCCGCGTTCAAAATTCAAATTTGTTCATAATTTGTAAAATGTTTCAACTTACATTTTCAATTAGTGTATTTCAAATATTTCATCTAACACCTTACGGATTAACTTCTCATATCCTCGGTTTTACAAAATCACATAAATTATTTGATCTACAAAAATTACAATCAACATAAAGTAAAATAAAAAATAAAAAATATTCAACATAAAAATTATTATGATGCTAACCTTTCACATAGTCACGAAAGAGAACACTATCATAACTTAATGAATGTCACAAAGAATACTCCATAACACAATGCTTCAAGCCAACAAACGAAAAGAGTACACCACAGTTAGAAAAACACGACAACACAGTAACAAGTCCGATAATAATATGTTATGAGTCATGTTCTCCTCCAAGTACCCTCCTGCTCTTTTTAATTTTGTTGTTAAGTTAAAAATAAAAACAAAATAATACCACCTCATCAAAGACAATGTAACTTAATTATTAATTATAAAAAAAAATTCACGTAAGTAGTCTAAAGTTAGTTAGTGTATACAATTTTCTAAAACCAGTGTGTCATTTATGTTTAATTGAAGCAATTTGCTAAAACCAGTGTATACAATTTGCTATTTGTGTTATAAAAAAAAGCCAATGTAGTTTGAATACGAGCCTCACTCTCCAGAAAGGGTGACAACATGATCATTATTGCTATCTTTTGAAAGAACCATCCTTCATGCAGGCTTCAATGTGTCCATGTCTCCCTTCTTCTAAAGAACCACCACGTGTTTGGAAACAACAACATATGAAGCTAAACTAAAAAACAAACCAGAAAAACAAAGGTGTTCTGTGTCCACCAATTCAGTTACACACTTAATCTGAATCTAACACCAATTCATGTCCCTTTTTCTTTTTCATTTTTCTGTTGGGTGGGAAGAATTGTGTAGCCATGAAAAGAACAACCAATATTGCTCTGCTGTTCAAGAACCTGCTCAAGTTATCTTGCACTCAGTAGTGGAATACAAAATAATACAAAATAATAGAAAACAATAGAATTTGTGGATGTCACTGTCAAATAGAAGATTAGTGTTGCATCATTATTAAAAGTGGTCATGACATGTTCAAAAAGTTCAATCACTTAATTGGATGCATTTGGGCTTCCTGGTTTCATAAATTCTAACCCTACACATTGCATTCCACAAATATGGTAATTACCAAAGCCTTTGTTTTTACCAATAAAAGCTATAAACAACTTTAAATAATCTCTATTTTAACATGTTGGTAGTTTTAAATAAATGATTTTTAGTTTCATCCTTTTTTTTAAAATTTATCTTTATCTCATATTAGTTTTTTTATTTGTAAGTTCAAAGAAGGTAAACTTAATAAATAAGTAAGAAATCAATCAATTTAAGTATATTAAAAGTATTAGGGATACGCATTAAACTTATAAAAGAGATATATTAAAAAATTCACTCTATCTATTTTTCAAACTAAAGACAAACTCATGCTTATCATGAAAAATATCAGTAATAATTACAGATAAAAAATTATTAGATAATTTATATACTAAAGTGAGACCATGGAAAATAGCTAACAGCTCTGTATGAGTGCTCATAATACAGCATACAAAACCCAAAAACTTGATAGAAAAATAGAAATAATGAATGAAGGAAAGGTAAACCTAATTCTGGGTTGTTCTTATACAAAAACAATTCATTTTGCCTATTAAGTCTTAACCATAAATCACTAGTTTTCTTTATGTATATCGCATTGATACACAGTATATACAAAAAAAGGGGAAGAAGTAAGTATAAACAATCTTATAGAGGGAGAATGTAAGAGTTGGGTAATAAAGTTTTTAATTATTATGATATAACCCCAAAACTTTAACCACTTAATTTAAGTTTGAATTCATTCTAATAAAGATTTAAAATAAGAGAAACGAAAATTTATTAGTGTTATTATATATATATATATATATATATATATATATATATATATATATATATATATATATATATATATATCACTCCTAAGCCATTAGATTTGTTTATGAGTAATTTGAACAAGGTCTTAAATATTTTAGTTTAACCTTAGTAACTATGTATGGTTAAACTCAAGATTTCACTGTAATAAATAGATGACAGGAATTAAAAAGAAGACACCAAAGTTTGGTGTAGCGTGGTTGATCACTGAATGCATGCTGTTGGCCTAGAGCATAGAAACTAACCATGTTCAGTTTTAATGCTTATAAAATGACATTTGTGGAAGAACCTTCATACAACTTTTTTTTTCTATATTTTTTAATTTTTTATTTTATTTTAGAATTCATACTCTTATTCCACAGCTTTTATTTTATTTTTTCTTATACATTTCATACTAAACTATTTCCTTTTTGTTTATATTTTGTGTTTTTTAAATTTTTATAGAAACCTATTTTCATTTTAAATTGTTTTTTAATAATTTGATTAATAGATTTTTTAAATTTTTTTTGTTTTTAAATTTGTATATAATCATATTTTTTTAGTAATTTGACTAATTAATTAAAAATACTTCCTAATTTGTTATGCTTTTTTTAATTTTATATAAAAACATTTTCTCCATAGATTTCATGATTTGGTAGAATGTGTTTTTTGTTTGAGTATTATGCAGGGCAATGATAGGATTTTTATGGCATATACGGTTGATATTTTGAAGAAATGAGGAACTTCTTCTGCAAAACTCTTCTCTTCACAGCAGTCTCTGGAAATTAACGAGGAAATTGCAAACTCTTTACAACTTTTGGGAAGATATTACACTTTATCACAACCAATGCCAAGCAAACTTGGCAAAACAGATTAAACAATTATCACAAATTTCTTTATTCTGCAGTCAAGAAACTTTCTCCAAAACAGTATGGAACTTCTAATTTTGCTAAATTTTCTTTCTGGTTTTTCTACTACTTCATATCTACATCATTTTGAAGTATTTGTTATTTTAAAAAATAACTACTTATCAAATTATCAGTAAAATACTGGTTTATTTTAGATAGATTTGTAGATTCATTTTAACTATGTGATGTAACTTTATCTGCAATGAAATTCATTAACAGGTTTGTTCTTACAGGTGACGACCATAGATAATCTTTTGGAGGTTGAAATGTGAAACTTGAATTGTTAGATGTCATGTCATCTTTCAAATTGGGGTTTTTGACCATGATGAGGTTATATTTTTTTTTTATCAAAATGGGGTCTGTTTAAAAAAAATTACAAATTAAGGCAAGTCGTGACAATTCGGCACGATTTCATATGCACAAATCGTCTCAATTATGCACGACTTCTGCCTTGTCATACTAAAGTCGTGCCAACTTGGCACGACTTCTGTCACGTCATATTTTGTTTATTTTTTTAATTTTATTGTTTATATATTGGGAAGTAAGTTATGTAATGTTAAAAATTAATTTGATACATAATTTTCTAAGAGTATTAGTTTTAAGGAACAAAAAATTGGATAATCGTGTATGGATCATGTTTGACGGAATGTAATACAATAACTTGATTACTTAATTAATTAAAAAATGAAGAAAATTGTTATTGAATTTTGGAAATAAATAGATAAATGAAAATTTATTGTATTTGGAAAATAAATAGAGAATTATTGTTGTGAATTTGCAAAAGGGATAGGAAGAGGAGTATATAAACCGGCCTAATTTCTGCAATTTCATTCTAGGTCCGTATTGCGCTGAAAAAAATTCACACAAGCACTTTCGTATGTTGTTTGCACCCAGGCAAGAAGGCACGTTTATAAATGAATCACAAAAAGAAGATACGGGGAAGAAAAGCTAGGACGTTTTGTTTTCGGAAATCCAGTTTTGTTCACTCTCCGTCTGGGACTTACTACGCCTTACTCCTTGGGTATTTTGGTCTGAAATTTTTACCAGACATTCGTCACTGTGTCTATTGAGTTTTGGCTGAGGTTTGAGCCCTTGGTTCGTCCCACAAGATTGGCAATAAATCTTTTATTCTTCAGTGCCAGGGTTGAAAGGA
>Ga0123342_1000815_pt1 | contig 50993 bp, 20 predicted proteins | sample Turbeawhitnodule_FD_89960 | JGI IMG/M metagenome (GOLD analysis project Ga0123342, IMG submission 89960) | Root nodule microbial communities of legume samples collected from Mexico - Turtle bean Mexico white nodule | ecosystem: Host-associated > Plants > Roots > Nodule | place: Mexico: Nepantla...
TATATATATATATATATATTTTAAACATTGTACAATAAATTTTTTAAAATACTAATACATTCAAATGAAGCATTGTGATACATTCAAATGAGGGTAAATTTGGAAATAAGGGATGCTGACATGTCTTTCCCTCTACATCTCTTCATTTGGAGGGGAGAGGATATTTACTGTTCACAGGTGGTATATCCTCTCCTTCACTTCCCTGCACATCCCTTGATTCAAACCATGGATATCCACTCACATCCTTCCTCTTGAACAGTACATTCATGGAAACAAACAGGGGGTTGGTGTCTGTGGGTGAAATTGGTTAGCCATTCTATTAGAAACTAGAAGGGCTTCGACATTTTTCTTAAATAGTATGATTGTGTTTATATATTTATTGGATATTAATGTTTGTACGATATTTGTAAAATACGTATAGGTGAAATTTTTCATTTAAAAATATTTGTCAGATTTTTATAATTTTAGTATGGTTTTAATATAATTTAAAAAATATATATTAATTTTTTAAAAATTCAAATTTATTGTATAAATTTTTATTATAATTATAAAAATAAGAAACAAATCATTTTGAATCAGTTATGAAAAACATATTTTTCTCAAAAAAAAAATTTAAAATATACTTATGCGCATAAATCTTTATTGTCAATTTATAATTATATAATATATAGATCTATGTTCCTTTTCTACATTTTAAAAATTATATTATCTCTGTGTCCAGTTCGTGTATGCATTAGTGTCAGTGCTACATAGATTAAAAGTTTACATTTTGATTTATTTAAGATTTGATTGATGTAATCCAAAAGTTAAGAAACTAACCTAGAATAAAGTTTTTTTTTATAAATAATTGGAGTTTAATAAAAAAAAATATGATTTTACACATTTTCACTAAAAACATATATCCACACTAAATTTTATTGTTCAATGATAAGATAAAAATTTATTCATATTTTTTTCATCAAGGTGAAAGATAATGTTACTCTTGACTCTCACCTGAATCATAAAGTAACTTTCATTAACTTAAACGTCAGAATATTTTTAGAAGTAGACACCCTTTCAAACATCTAAAGAAATAAGTACATCTAAATAAATAAGGATACTATAAAAAAAAACATTCAGCCTCATATTATAAACAAATTGTAAGAACCCTCTCATTTCACCATCTGTTTTCATCAATCCAAACATACACTCAAAAAAATCTTGCATCTAATCTCAATTAAAAATAATATTTTCAAGACAGAGTCTAACATTGTTAATTAAATCCGAATACGTTTCTTAGATATTTAATTATTGATCCAGCTTGAGAAGCTAACTGTTTAAATTATAGTTTATAATCGAAGGATAAGGCACGTGTACCTAACTTAGGTCGTGCATGTATTGAGTTTGGACTCAACAAGTAAACACTGATTTACAAACCATTTGGTAGTCCATAATACCAAGTGCTGTAATATGAATACCTCACTTGATTCAAATTTCTTTTTTGTACTTCATTTCTCATTCTTCGATGTTGTGACAATTAATATATCAAATTGAGAAAAATACAAGGCTGAGATTCAATAAAGATTTTTTACCCAAAACCATTTTATCACAAGAATGATATTATCTAGTAATTTTTGTGATGTGTGTTCATAACTTAAAACTGGAACTTCTCTCCAACTACTCTTTCAAAATTAAGGGTCAATACTTGGTCACATGCTTATACTTGCAAAGTTAGACCAACATACAATATTTCATTGCTAGATTAATAAGATGCATTGTAAACATCAGTCATCAATCGATGACAAATAATTGTTCTCATCAATAAAAAACAAAAAATATCGAAATAATTTATATAGTGCATAAAAAAATGAGTCATTTCTAATTAAATTATTCTTGTATGACCATTATATTGAAAGTGATACAATGATAAAATAAAGGTACTTGTTCTTATCAGTTAAGTGCTTTACTTCATTTTTGGGGACCGCGGGCTCAAAATGTCAAGGCGGCTTATATAACTTGTGATTGATTTCCTTTTATTCATGAAAATTTGTGGCTGATTTTTAATATAGAAAAAACCACCAAGTCTTTATTATTTTCCTGTCATTTCTAATTTATTTTTCTTAAATAGTTAATTTTCTTTAATTTTTAAAAAATTATATTTTAAAAAATGGATTAAATATGTTTTCTATTCTTAAATTTTTACGGAAAATTGATTTTTTTCTAATTTAACTTTAAATCCTACTTGTAATAGTAAACTATTACAATATATTCTTATCAGTTTTTTACCATGATTGATAAAGATTCTTTTTAATAATTTAATAATTTTCTTATTATAAGTATATAGTTTTAAAGTTTAAACTGAAGACAAAAATTAATATAAATATATATATATATAATTAATTTTTTTTAATTATAGATGAAAAATAATTTCGTGTTATAATACATACATTTAAACCTACAAAAATTATATTAAACTATTACTTTTATTCATTAAAAAGTAGACTTAATTAAACTTTTAAAAATGATAAATAAGGATTTAAAGATAAAAGCATAACGAGTTGAAGTAATAATAATTGTAATAGTTTGGCATAAGGTATGAAGGTTATGATGGAGCCTTGGATTTTAGTGGATTGATGAATGCATATTATTAGATTGAAGGTTAGTTGTTAATCTTGATTTAATCTTTGAAAGTGTGGAAAGTTGTAATAAGATTAAAAAGGAATTTGGGAGTGCATATTTGCAAAGGTCAGAAGTAATAGTAATAATTTGAAGAAGTAGAGAAGGTAGTTTCCGAGAAGATTGGGCAGAGTTTAAGGTGAAGCTCAGTCACCTAATGAACAATAATTATGAGAGGAAAGTCGTTTTCAATGGAAGCTCCACCTTTGTTCAGCTTTGTATATTATTCACTAATATATACATTACGTCAAATGGAGGCAATTGCTTCAATCCTTTTCATTCTCTGTTTTCAGTTTTTTAAATATGTTTTTCTTTGTCACTTCTCCCTTATTGCTCTTCAAAATTGACGTTAGACACAGACATCTACCAGTAGAGAAAAAGCCCGTTCCCAATTTCCGTTTACTCTTTAATACACCATTTTCAACTTATAATTACTAACTCTTTATATGATTATCATTTTTTGGTTTATTTATTCTGATCCTAAACCATTGATGTAACACCGCACTTATTGCTTTAAGGTAATCAACGTTTGCATAGTCACCACCACACACTCCTAAAAATCATTCTTCTTTTTTACCTACCACACGTGAGAAGCCCAAACCCACCGTCCCTAAAGCCCAATACTCCACTCCTACACATATCTTTTACTTTATGCTTTCTCGTGGTAAAAGGTTCAAGCTTTAAATATTTTTTTTATCCTTTTTAAATTGATTTTTTTAATTAAAGAGTGAAAATAAAATTCAAAATTTATCATAAATAAATAACAAGTATGTTCTACAAATAAATGAACTCGGAACTGTAACTCGGTAAGGACTGCGTGTTCAGTTGGTTTCCAATGAGACGGTAAAAGACTATTTGATGTTTATGTCAGTAGGAACGTAAAGATGATGATAAATTCATAATAGAGAGCTAAAAGTAAGAGTATAGAATAAAGTTTAGTGTCTCCTCTTATTGTGAGAGTCATCACCTATTTATAAGTCTGTTGGACTCAGACCATTAAGAAAAACAATAAATAGTTATACGAGATATAAATAAATTTTATAATAGTAACATATAACTACTAGTAACTTAGTGTGTTAAATATTATATTAAATAAGCGGCTATTATATCTGATTGTAATTGGGTATGTACAATGTATTTAATGAAATTAAAAACTTTAAGTGTTACCTAACACTCCTTATATGTTTCATACATCCCAAAATAAGGTTAGGTACCAAAATCTCCGGGCAACATTCTAAGGTTTGCAAATTGCACTACTCTCCATGTATAACTGTTACACTTAACACACCTGTGATAAAGAAAATAAAGTGGGAAAAAAATATGAATAACTTATATTTTGTTTTCATTATTGAAGAGAATTCAAAATAAAAATATTAAGAAGTGAATTTTAAGTTTAACTCAACTTTATCAAACTGTTTGATAATGTTAGATTTACAAATCATTTCACATCCAAATTTCTCAATCTGTGTGTAGAATTATGTAATTATAGATGTTCTGGTAGTGAGTGTTCGATTAAGTCAACAAACTATAAAAATATTTCAAATGACTCTTACCATGTTAAAAAGTAGATTTTAAATGTAACTCAATCTTATAAAATTAGTTCATAAATTAAGATTCAGACTCACTTATATAATATAAAATATTTTTATTTTTAACATATACGTGGGATTGAAAAAAGAAATCACTTCCTAAAGCAAAAATTATATATATTTCTTCATTTTTCTGTGAATTCATATTTCAAAATATTTTCTTCTGGGTTACTTTCTCTCCGTCCTGTGAAATGGACCAAAAGAGCATTGCACTTTGAACGATTTAGTTAACAAATTTGTTCCGATGGAGTCATACACCAAATTTTTCAAGCAATTATTTGTTAAAACGAAGTAGTTAGGTGTTGATACATGAAGTAGAATATAACTTGAGTGGGCACTAATTTAATATTGGGTAATTTGCAAGAGTGTAAATCGAACATATATTCTTCTTCTTTTCTTTATAGGAACGTAGCCAACTTGAAAAGCTATTTTCCATGCCTTTACTCATGCTGTTTGCCAGCAAACAATAACACTAAAATAACCCTAATTTAATATTTCGTATAAAATTGTAAACTTCTAATTAACTCACTTGTGTAGATTAAGATAATATTTATGTCAGAAGACTTGCGTTATGACTTACTCTAAAGCCATTTTTAGGTTATAACAATATTTAGTATAGGATTATGTTTGGCCACGAACAACATTTAGAAGACAACCACATATATATATATATATATATATATATATATATATATATATATGATACTATTTATAATTGTTAGCAGCAAAGTAAATGCATAAAAAAACATATATGTACAGAAAATAAATAAGAATGAGAATAATTTTCATTTACAATCTTAAAATATATATGAATACAATTATTTATATAAAATTGTAACTTTTTTATTTTTCACTTTATCAAAAAATTAATTATATTTATTTTAGATTATGGCATAACACTCCCCTTTAATTAAAAATATTCAATAGACTCTATTTCTATCAAATCTCTTAAATTTAGTAAGAACATATTTTTTTTTACAATGCCAGATATCTCCTATTGGGTTACTTCAGGCTCTCGTCCTATGGTCTCCTATCCTCTGTTTCAATATGATAATGGGGAAAGTACTTAACACTCTGACGTCCAAGTCAGATATTGTTATAAGTTTACAAGTTTCAAAGTTCAAACTTAGAATACCTTTTACCTTAAGTTGTCACATATTTATAGTTTTGCATGGGTCTTTTCCTATATAAGAATTAAAGTAGGTCTATCCAGGCCAATGTGTGTCTAATTGTGCTATTTAACAACTAATCATGTTCTATTTTGTAATTACTATAAATATAATTATGTCTTATTGGACTGAAAGTCGAGTTGTCGACCTAACGGTCAAAGCAAATATGATGACTGAAAACTCCTACATATTAACTAAAACTTTCAATTACCGATTAATTAACATTTCGACACTTGAAAATAAACTTAACTAAAATGTCCTCTTATCAGTTACTCAACAATTCAACACTTGGTAATACACTTAATTGAAACATCCACTTACCGGTTACTCGACAATTCGACATCTGGTAATACACATATGTTACTTGATCTTCAATTAACAATATAACACTTTTACTTGATTCCTTAGAAATATGTGAGCCAATATAATATATGTGAAAGGAATTGGCATTTCATTAAAATTGAATAGCACTTAAAGTCATTCTAATGTATATTCTCAATTTAATTTTATAGAAATTATTCTTTAATCATGATACTACTTGGAAAGGAAGAATATTTTTTGTTACCAACATATTTTTTATACCTACCTTGACTCCTATTAGTTTATTCTTAGTTGTTGCTTGCATGACTAGGCCTACTAAACTCTTCGCTACAATCAAGAATAAAAATGGGGTTAAAGAATTTCCTTGCCTCATATCTTTGGATGGTGTAAATTCCTTCATTGGGCTTTGTTAACTAAAATATATATGAAGACAAATTCTATACAATCCTTAATCCACAAAATTCATTTATGATTGAAATCTAATCTTTCCATCATGTAATACAAGAATTCCCAATTTACAGAATAATATGTCTTCTCATAGTGAGCTTTTACAATAATTCCACTTTGTTTTTTCCTTCTAAATCCATCCACCGCCTCATTTACAACAACAACACTATCCAATAGTCTTCTACCCTTAATAAGAGTCAACTGGTTTTGGTCATTAATCTTGTGGATGACTTTTTTCAATCGCATTTTAGTTATTATTTTGTATACACACCTCACTAACGATATAGATCTATATTCATTCAGCTCCCGAAAGATTTCTACATTAACTACTACGAGTGTGATAAATGAACATTACTTTCCTTTCACCGTTTTTCCCAACTATGAAAAATTCTTACAACTTTTACCACTTCCTCTTTCATAATTTCCCATGAGAATTTTATAAAAGCTAATTTTATAAAATTCTATTATTTAATCTGATTTTCAACCCTGAAGTTTCATTCAATCTATTCTAAAAATACTTTTTAACCTTTGTTTTAACTATTCCAAGCTCCTCACACAACTTATTCTAAATTGTGATTCTCTTATTCATGTTTTGTATTGTGTTCCACCGAAGAGTGTTATGCAAATATTTTGTATTCATATTTCCTACGCCAACTAGTTAGATCTAAATTTTTGCTTCTAGATTGCTTTTAGACTATTTTTTTTTTCAGGTATGCAAAAAACACATTTATCTTAGACCTACTTTCATCATCCATGCCAACCTCCTCATCCGTTCTATCAAGAGCACTTATTTGAGAAATAATCTATTTTCTTTATAATTAAATTGATATCCTCAAAAACTTCTTTATTTCAAAGTTTCAAATTATGTTTTAATTTTTTTTTTCAAATTTTTCTTTAAAATAATCTTGTTTTTCCTGTTCCTTCAGATTCTGCACTTTCTCTACTCTTTTTAATCAATGGAAAATTTTGCATACATCATATTGGCTAAAGTTAGTAGGAAAATGGGAGAAGAAAAAAAAACTCATAAACTTAATATATGATAAGATGAGGACCTGTATATGTTTTGTATATGGGCTCATTTTTAATATAATAACTTATTAATGGTTAAAAATTTATCATTTATTTAATATTAATTTTTATAATATAAAAGATAATTTATGTGATGAGCAATAACTCTTTTAGTCCATTTTGGTTTGTTGATAGTTCTTTCTATATAATAATGTGAACAAAAAGTTCAAGTAAAACCATGGTGTTACATTTTAAACTAAAACTTAAAAAAAAATGTAATAGATAAATATGTCTTTTAATATGGAAATATCATTATATAATTGTATTTTAATAATAATAACATGTCTTTAATCTATTTTTTAATAAAAAATTTTTGTTAATAATTCTTTAATTAGTGTTCCTAAAATAATTAATAACTTTTAATGCTAACATTTGTTTTAAAATATTAATTAAGGAATAACTGAAGATTTAAACATTTAATATCTGAGGCTATAAATATGTTTTTGTTTAAGATGTTTTATTCTTTATTTGTACATCACAGCTAATAATGACTTTATGTTTTTGAAAAAATAAATAAATAATTAAACACATAAGTTTGTTTTCTAGGTAAGTTTGTAATCCAAATGTAAATAAAATATGAAAACTGAAAGAACAAATACTTTAACAAATCAAATGAAATAATCAACCTTTTTTCATCAAATAATATTAAAATTTGAAAATTATTTCCATTTTGTTGTACATGAAAATTATTTCAATTTGATAAACCTAAATTTGCATACTGTATATAACATTATTTCTAAAAGTATTGTATTATGTATATTTGCATAAACAAAATATCCAATTGACCTATTTTTAAATATTCCATATTTTGAATTACATTTTATAGCTGATTACAAATTTCAAGGTTTATTCATTACTGTCTCGTAAAAACAAGAAAACAACAAATAAAGAATTTAATTACATTTAAACTACTTCTAGGCATAATTTCTTGAAAAAAAATCGTAAACCTAATGAATTTTCTCATTACATTCAATTTAATCAAAATTCTGAATACCAAACACGTCTAAAATGATGATATAAATAATATATTAGTAGCTCAAAATATTAATATATATATATATTATATTATAAAATTAGGTTGTTGAAGAATGTCAAATTATAATATTTGTTTTTTAACGAATCTTCAATACTTCTTCCTAACGCAGCTTTAGAAATTAAGCCAATGAATAGATTCTTCAATTATTTAAATTTCTTACCAGATTCTTAAAGTAAAAATAATATTCTAATTATTAATTTTTGTAAAAAAATTTTAAGAATACCCCACAAAATACGGTATGATTTAACTATTTTAATTTGTGCATAATTTGGATAACTTAAAATTTTATTTTAATTTTTAAAAAATATATAATCAAGGAATCGACTCCTTTCTACCTATAACTCATGTTTTCATAGTTAGGATGGTGGTTGTATAAATTTTTCCAAAAACTAATCAAAATAATCTAATTGCTTAACAACAATTTTTTTTTATGATTAATAAAATTTCATATATATATATATATTTATTTTTTTAAATTTTTCTGCGGGACAGGTCAATAAAATCAACATGTATTTCTTATGCGAGTCCAATAAACCCAACTCACATTTTATAGACCAAATACATTAAGACTGAACCGATGTCATCTACAATTTGTGATGGTTAAAAAAAATAACAATGTAATTAAAAAAATTACAAAACCAAATATTTAATTAAGATTTTTTAGTTTGAAGATCTAAATAAAAATAGGAAACAGTTCAAAGACCCTATATTAATTAAACCTATTCTATAAAAGAAATGTTTACGATGAAAAATGAAGAGTTTGTAATAATTGTAGAAATGAAAAAGCAATGTGAGTGTGTGTTGGGTTGGAAACCTACCCAAAGTTCTCCAGGTTTATGTTGTTGAATGTATTATAGTTTGTTTGTTGGTTTCCTTTGAAAATGAAAATGTATGACTCAACACGCAATCTCTCATTCCTGTTTATGCCAATTTGGTCTCTGTGCATGCCTTCGCCGCTATTCCCCACCTTTTTACCACCTACCATTCTCTCTTTTCACCGCCTTAATCTCCACGTTTTGTTTAACTTCTGACATCACTTCTAAAATTAACTCTTCTTCCATTTCATCCAATTTTTCACTAACAATCATAAATATGGTTGTTATTCTTAACCAACACAACACAACACAACACAACCCTTTTCTCCTTCACTTTGCATTTTCTTGTTACACAAGTATGACCACACAGTTAATCTCTTACTCACTCTCATAACATTTCCTCCAATTTACTCACTTTTCTCCTCTCTTGTTAGTAACAATGTTTCTTTCAGAACTGGCATTGGCCCTGCTGCAAAAAGTGCCCCACAAAACTGACACTTACATAAGCAACAATACCCAGTTCTTCTTTATTCAATCAGCTCATTGATGAGCAATACCAACTACATGAATCAGTTAAAAAAATATTGCTTTAACCAAAATTTGGAGTATTTAATGATTTTAATCTGATATTTTTGTTATTTCATGATATTTTAGCCATTCGAAAAAGATTTCTGGAGGTGGTGGAGAGTAAATGTGATAAGTAGAAAATCGATTGATGAACATGTGAGAATAAAGATTCACTGGGGCCATGTCAAATTTGAAGGTCAAATCTATGCTAGCATGACTGTTATCACTTCCCAATCTCCTCACACCAACAATGCAACCAAGAACATGCAACTGTCCCCAAGTAAATTAATGCCTTGTTTTATTTTATTTTATTTGAAATCATGATAAAAAGTCATTGATGATATTAAATGTTGCTACATTTTGAAGGCAGAAACTGTGAACAGATGAGCCAAAATGAAAGTGAATAAGAATGAATGAATGAATGGATGGTTGGGGATTTGGAAGGGGAAGAGAGGGACATTGGAGATTTTCACAGTCCTTCAGTGCCCCCCCTCTATTTTTATTCCAAACCATACGCAAAGTACGTGGGGAAGTTCATATTGCTTCTTTAGCTCATTTGGGTCTTTAAAGAATGTACACTTCAATACTCAACGTCTTAATTTCTTTTCCACACTGACACATATACTAATTACTCTCTTACTCACTCTCCTTTCTCTTCTTCTTCAGGGTATATAAGTGCACCATTGCATGAGCTTTTTCATGGCATGTCACTCACTACTCACCACCCATTGCTAGCAACTTCATTTCCTGTTCTCATCATTGGTGGCTACGTCTTGCTGGAGAAGCAGGGCACGTGCAACATCTCTCAAGCTTCTCCTAGCTAATGATTCTGCACGTGCTCTCCTTTTCCAGCTTGATTTTCCCATCATTTTATTTCTTCTTTCATTCTAAGATCACCACAGTCCAATTCAGTTTTGGTAAGATGGTAAATGACCCTAGGTAGTTACAGAGCCAAGGCATGGTCTTCCCCTCTCTTTTCTCTCATGCATGAAATTTCAATTTCAATTTCAATGTAAACATTTTTTTGCTGTGATTTCATTCATTTGGCAAGGGCTATATAATAACATATAATAAGTGAACTTCCATTAGTAAAGGAATTGAGTGTTACCTCAAATACACAGAGTTTTTCATGTGTTTGGTATTTTGCAGGTCAATTGGAATGTGCACAAAAAACTTCAGAATAGTTAGAAACAGAAGAAGTTGAGAAGGGGTGGCAAATTCAGACTCAGAATAGTGTTTTCCATCTCTTTCAACTGTACATTATTCTCTCTTCCTCCCTTTCAAATTATTCACTGAATTTCTCCATGCACAATGTTCAGTAGGAAAAAAATGATTTGTTGTTAATGTTGTTTAGTTACAATTTTCTTAGATTGTTATTTATCACATGGATTACTCTGTTGAAGAGTAAATGGTTAAATCTATTCTAAAATCATTCTCTGCCAGTGTTTCCTCAGCCAAATTAATAACAATACTCATTTGCACTTTGTCTAGTTAATAATGTACAGAACTGTTGGAACAAATCCTAATCTTAGTCTCCTTGTCATTTATCAGATTAGTCTATCCTTGTTTATTTAAACAAAAATTCTACTTATTTCCAACTGTACAAAATGAATATAAAAAGACTTTGTAAAAAAATAATATTTTATAAGGAAAGGATGAAAATATATATGAAAAGGATCCAAAAAAGTATAAGAATAGTGTGATACCTCACTTTTTTTTATAGAATATATCATTCCACTTTCTCTTACTGAACTTTTTAATATTAAGAATAGACATTAAACAAAAAGTATATGCATTTAATGTGATGCATATTGTTTTTAATTTTTATTCACTTAAGAAGATAGAGTTAACACTGAGAACAGAAAAAAGATTACTGATAGTATAATAATAATCTGATATGATTTGTCATGAGAGGCTAAACAGGTCTCTCTTTAGTAGAGAGGTCAATGAGTGAAACTGCACAGTTCAGAGTTGAAATTTTAAATTAATAAATTTGTAATTTGTTTTAAGAATTCAGTGCTAATGAATTTGAGTGATTAATGCAGGAGACTGGGAGAGCTGTTGAATTTTGAGTTTTGACTGAAGCAATTTGAATGGTATGAATTGACTCAGTGTGACGAATTGGTGATGCAATAGAGTGGTACTTGTGGTGTTTCCGAATTTTTCTCAACCCTCAACTGCAGAGTTAATTCTTGTGCAAAAGTTGAGGGATGGGATGGGATTGGATTGGAGTGACAGTGGAGTTGTTTGTGTAAGTAAATGATCACAGGAGATAGAGATGGCGTATATGAGTTGATGAGTTTTGTATAATGCTAGTATAATATAATATAATACCATAATGGAATGAATGTTATGACAGTAAAAAACAAGATCAAAATAAATAAAAAAATAGTTTTCTCAAACTCTGTTGTGTAAGCAGAAAGCATGCATGCATGCAGCACTGAAAGTAGAAAATTGCCTTAAAAGGTGGGGGTGAGTGGGTGTTGCTGGATCATTTTAGTTGTGCTTGTTGTGTTGGAAATTGAAACTAAGATAAGAGGGAGACAATCCATGACAGTGGTGCTGCAATCTTATGAAGCAAGCAATGTTGCTAACAGATACAAACATTTTTTTTTTAGTTCATGCAGATTCACAAAATGTTGCCAAACACAACATTTAACACTAACTCATTTTTCCACTCTTACATAATTAATTCAAAGCAATTGATTGAGTGACACTTCAAAATTTTTTTTAGATCTTGTTTTCAATATGGATTCTTAAAATTGACAAGAGTATAATGTAGGACATGACTTATAGACTGTTTTAAAGTATCTTTCCTCATCCCATGTAATTAAATATTAAATTTTGATTAAAGACAATCTTAAATATTTACATGATTCCTGTTGTCATCCTCTTGATTATTAGCTTTAAAAAATAATTACTTTTTACATATTTAAAAAGAGAAGTTTATATCATTCGTTCTAAATATTTAAGCAAACATATTTTAACAAAAAATAATTAATGTATTATAAGAGAGACAAGTGTAAAAAATAGGATGATGATATACTAACATCCTTTTAATAAATTAATATTTTATTTATTTTATTTTATTTTTTAATTTAAAAATATTATTGTAAACTATATCAGATATATATTATTTAGTGTTCATAGTGTCAACAAATTTTTTTTAAAAACAGAGATGGAGGAATCTATCATGTCATTTTACTAATATAGTACAGTATTCAATATTTTTTAATTTTTTTTAAAGAAGTTGAAATATTATTTTTTGTGTAGAAGATCGTAACTCAATTAGAATTTAGAAAATTTTATAATATATGTGTGAATGTTGAGTTAAGTTTAAAGTCAGATCACTTATAATATTATCTTACTTATGAGTTGTCGGCGTGAGAGGTGTGTGTTGATTTCATGATATATAAGTGAATACAAACCTTACCAATGTGAAATACCACAAAAAATATCAATTGAAGAATTAGATTATAAATAAAAAGTTAAAAATAAAATTGTATTATTAAGAATAATGCATTATTATAATATATTCTATTAATTTGAGTGTCTTATTAATACTATGAATACTTGAAAGAATATTATAAACTAAATAATATTTAATGTTATCTATTGTAAACACTAGTTTATAAGATTTTTTCAAAGAAAACTTATATTAATATTTGTATACATTGAAATTAGTTTATCCATGAAATAATTTATATAATTTCAAAAAAAAATTAATTGTTGTATAAATTAATTTTAATTTATGAAGAATTTAATTTAATTTTTAATATTTTAATTCTTTTATTTCAAAAATATTTATAAAAATTTGTGTATTCATTTTATTAATTAAAATCTATTTAAATTGATAATATGATAGTTTATAAACTTGGAATGAATGTTAATGTTTTAAAAAGTGGTACTCTACTAACACTTGTTTTTATTGTGAAGTGTCATTTGAAGTCTTGAACACGCAATGCACAAATATCAAAGTTTTGTTGTGGAAAAAGTTATGCAAGATGGGTTGTACAGAAAGAATGGGAACTACCAAATTCAAAGTTATAGTAAGTGTTTACCCTACACATACTACACAAAAGTTTTTACTTAGTTAATTTTATTCAAAAATTTATTATGGTTTTTAAGATCACAGAAACTTAAGAGACAATTTTTTTTAAACCTCCAAATGTTATTCTAAGTTTGTATAAAATTTTATTTAATCTATTCCATAAATATAGATTATTTTATTATATCTACAAAACACTGTCTAAATCACTTGAAAAATCTGTTCAGACAAGATTTACCAAATGCTCAAAATTATTCTATGAATATAATTAAAGTCCAGTGACAATATAAAAAAAATACTTATTTCATTGACCATTAATTATTATATATAATATAAATATTAATTTTATAATAGCTATTTTAAAAATATTTTTATAATTAGAGAGTTTAAATTACATTAGAGATTTCAGAATTGAACTGGTGGATTTGTAGTTGTTTCTCCAATTGAGTTTTACAATACAGGATTAACAGTTAAACTTGGTAATGAAAGTACAAATTAGATGAATAAATATAAACAAAAAATATAATAAGTTAAATTTGACTGATAAAAAGTAAGAGTAAAAAGAAGTACAGCTAGATAAAAAAAACATTTTTAACAAATCTTAGAATTTTTTTTAATTATTTTTTCTCACCAACACTCCTTTCTCTTGTAGAAAATGTGAAAATATGAAGAGATATAAAAAATTGAAATTATTTGTCTAGGATAAGATTTCAACTTAATGTCATTTTGAAAAAGAATAAAAAAAAACTAGTAAATTACACAAATGAAGCAAATCTTGTTCTAATGTCTGACTCCTGATTCGATAAAAAAAAAAAAAAAATCCAAGATAACACTTTCAAGAGGGGGATAAGTTTGGAACACAAAACATTATTTAAATGTTTATCACATTCTATCATCAAGCAACTACATTAGAGTTCAGATAATAAGGCAAAATATCCTAAAGTTCAGATAATGAGGCAAAATATATGAAAGTTCAGATAATGAGACAAAATATTCAAAGTATAAAAACTAGTACAAACTGATTTATTTGACTTCATTAATTACTCAATTTAAGGAAAAACTACCCTTTGTGGCAGAACTCATTGGCCCCCCATTGAAGAAATTATATGCAGTCAGCAATTTAAATAAACTTATCTTATCCGACAGAGACACAGTCGATCAAAGCAACTTGAAAACTACTCATTATTAAATTATCTTACAAATATACAAAGACTTTCAAAGTGGTCACCATTAATTTTAGGTTTTGTTTCTACTCTGTTTACTTGGATAGAAAAGCAAAGACTTTTTTTTTTTGCATTCATTCAAATATAAAGAAAGAAAGATAAAGATTTGTGAAACTTTTGTTTGCATCTGGAAGAGGAATAAAATGAGTCTATCTCTTAATCCAAAAAAAGCTAAGAAAATTACAAAAATTTACATACTATTGTCAAAAGATCAAAATTATCTAAATTTTTTATACACATAAAAGAACACTTTATATATATTATAATAAAAAATATTATAATTTTTATATTATAAATAAAAATAAGATGATTAATTATAAATTTTATAACAGAGATTATATATTAAACTTAATAGACTGTTATATACTTATATAATAATAGTAGAAGAAGGTAAAACATTTGTAAATTTACCTTTCATATATATATATATATATATATATTTATTTTTTTTTTAAATTTCCTTTTGACATCAATAACAAACTAACTTTTCTCACCATCTCCTCTTCCTATTTCTATCCAACCACTGCACACTGCAAAATCTCCAAAAAGTTAGGTAAGTTACCTTTAACAATTCAAACTCTGAACCCACTTATATAGATTTTCAAAGAATTGATTATGCAGAAAAATGATGTGTTTAGGTATGATATTCTGTGAGCTAGAGATAAAACTAGATAGATTGATAAAGTGAAATTACTATTTAAGTGAAAATATGGTATAATGAGTTTCACACAGACCCAACTCAATCCAGGAGGAATGATAAAAAAAATCATTTTCCCCAAAATCAATCATACCCACAGCATCCACTGAAAATTTACAAACCAAGCAATCTGAAAATTAATTCCCCAATGCTAGTGGCCAATGGACAAACAATCAACATGCAATCAACCAAGTGCAAACAATTTGGGAATGAACAATAGGGGGCAGAATGAGGAATGGGGTGATATAGGAAAAGGTAATTTATGAGATTCTGGAACGAAACATAATGCAATTCAACCGTATTAAAGACTGAGACAACACATAATAATATGCAAACTCTGTTCCAACTAACATAAAAATTCTTAAATGATCAAAATTGTTAAACTGCAACTGATCAAAACAAAGCACTGTCATATCAAGCAGTCCTTGCCAAAAAGGAAGCTAGCTATAAGAAAAGTGTAAACAACACACTCGGTGGATAAGGTGTTATCAGACAACTAATCTTCTTCCTCGCCCTCATTTTCAGCAATGTTGAAGTACCTCAGTTCATAAATATTTCTATCCTTGTTTGAAGCAATCACTCGGAGCCAGTCACGCACATTGTGTTTCTTCAAGTACTTCTTAGTCAAGTACTTCAGATACCTGTCACAATACAAGCAATTAAACACTTACACCCTAATTCACAGATATCAAAATAAATGTAAAAAAAGTTTGAAATCAAATGACTTAGATGAACTTTGGCATTGGCACTTATGAAAAAGGTAAAATGAACTAAGTTCCTTTCTCTCATAAGCGAAAATCAATTATGTACTTAGCCTTGGAAAAGTTAGACAACAAGAATTTCTGCAAAGGTTAAGAACATTTAGCTTATCAATGAAGCTCAATTTATTATACCTTCATATTTCCCCCCTAAACATAACCTAAAATCCAAAAGCTTATCCAAACACAGTGATGAAATATTTGCAGTATTAAAAACGACGATAATTGTAGCCACATCAATGGCATTTGTCAGCAACAATCCATAATATCAAAGAACCCAGACATTTACATCTATATAAAACTTTCTGCTATCATACTTATAAAAGCAATCTATTGCCACAAGTTTTATGTGCAGTAATACGATGAAAAAACATTACCGTTTGGAAAAGTTACTGTCAGAGGTGACAATGATCTTGGTCTTCTCGCGGGCAACAGTAACGGAGTCACCAAGAGCACCAGCTTTGCCACCAACCTTGATCCTCTCTTGAAGAAACTTCTCGAGAGAGGCAATGTCCATGATCTTGTCTTCCACTGGCTTCGCACAGTCAATGGTGAATGTCGCCCCCTTCTTCTTCCCCTTAGCTCCGGCTGCACTTCCTCGACTCATTTTCCTCCTCTGTTATATTATACTCACCTCTGCATCCACACGAAGATGTTTATGCGATGTGACTTAACATTATGTCAATCGAAATTCAATGGCAATCGATTTTTTGCTAATCGAATAAAAAAATGAAACAAAACCTTCAAGTATCTAAAGCAATTAGAAAATAGAATAAAATACGGTGAAAACCCTAATTTGTCTTTGTTATTGACGAAGATGAAGACGATTCATAAAAGATAGAAAGAGTAGTACCGTTTGAGAGACGTGAAGATGCGGCGGTGAGGTTAGGATTGGGAAGGGGATGATAACGGCGGTGGATATTTAGGGTTTGGATTTCAGGTTTTATATGATGGATCCCACAACTGCAAACAACCTCAGGTTTTCTTCTAACATGAAACGCTGCGTTTTGTGTTTTTTTTCTTTCTTTCTTATATATTGGTTTGATGTAGGGTTTTCGTTTTTTCTCCTCTTAATTAATATTAGAAACTGCTTATTATGTTATTATTTACATAATACATATATGCTATACCTTTAGTTACATAACACATATTATTATACTCTATAATTTGTATTGGTTCTTTATTTATAAATGAAAAAAAATTAAGTTAACACTTTATATAATGAAAAAAAAATATATGCTTTTTTTTTTTTTGAATAAAGCTCGCAACATAAGACTGAACAAATAAAGTTTAGGAATGATATTGGGTTTAACGAAAATAGATATGAAAAAAGATTTAAATTAAACGAATATTAGTTATCATTTTTTAATTGTATAATTTTTCCCCTATCCATATAATAAAACATTATTTAAAATTTGTGTAATAAAATAATTGGAAATTCTCCACTCTATATTTTATTTTTCTTTTATCCTATATCTTAAATTTTCTCTCAACATGGAGAAATTTTATTATTAACTACTTTATTTTCAACATGGATTTATGTCTTAATGAATATGTAAATAATGATATAGAAATTTATTTTTTTACCAAAGAAACTCAATTTCATATATATCATCTTTTTTTTTTTCTAAAATCATTTTACTAGTGTTTCATTACAGTATTATTACATTATTTACTTATTTTAAAAAGTTATTATTGCTTCGTAATTTCACTATTATTCATTAGTTGTATGATTTTTTGACATTACTTTCATTGTTTTTAGAATAAAAACCTTATTTAAGTATAATTAATATTTTCTTTGTATTATTTTACAAGTATTTCATATTTTATATAAACATTTTATTAATTTTCAATTTCTATGATTATGCATTATTTTGGTAGTACTATAGTGACATTGTTTGTATTTGTTTTACAATAATAGCGCTATTTAACTTTGAATTTCAATATATAAATATAATTTATTATTTTTTCTATTATCAAAATATTTAAGTTTTCATCTTGGATTGTAATGTTTCTTTATTGTTATTTTAAAAATAATCATTATATTATTAGATGTAATTTTGTGATATTATTTTATTAGTATTTTTAGTTTTAATAATAATTTTGTTTTGATAATACTATTCATTTGCAATTTTATAGTTTTTTTTTTAACGTTATGTTTTTATTAGATTTAGAAGTATATAGCATATAACATTTCGGCGCGAAAGTCAGTTAAATTCGGATTTGGATGATAATCAATCACTAACCTTTTTTTTTCATTAATTTGAATTAGCTTGTATCTGTTAAATTATGGGTTTTTACCCAAGAAAAAATGTATAAAGTGGGTGGAAAAGTCGTGCACCAAAAAAATAGTTAACTTCAATTTTTCAAGGTAGGCATTTGCATGTTTAATATATGGATCCAAATCACAAAATCAAAATGAATAAAAGAGAAGCGATTAAGTAAAGTCTGATATAAAAGTTCAATAAATACACCAATTAAATTAGTTGAAATTAATTCAATTTGAAACTATTTTTTGGGTTATTTTGTAGCTGAAAACATAATTTTAGCAGAAAGTAGTTATAAATCTTGATGACCTCATACGTATTTTGAAATTTTCAAAATACTTATAATGCTAAGTTAAGAGAGTCTACTTAAATTAGTTAAACAAGTTGTAAGAAATTTAACATCTGTTAAATTCCAACTGATACAAAAAAAAAAACTCTAACCAAAATTTTTTAAACATTCATAACCTCTTGAAAAACATTTTAATTTGAGATGAAACTCAATCTAAACTGATTCGTGAATACCATTATCAAGAGCCCATTTTGAGACATAAGATATTGTATTTTTTAAATAATTTTGAAATATTAATATAAGAATTATAATTGAAAAATGGTCAAATAGGAAGAATAAAATTAAAAAAAAGAAAAGATAGGTAAATCAAGGAGTGTAGGCTTTGTAGAGTAGGACGTCACTCTTTTTTAAACATCTAACATGAGCTATCACCCCCATCCAACATAAAAGATTTCACAACATGAACATGGCATTTAGTGGTAAGATTAAGTATATTCTCGATACACAGCATTTGCATGAGCATCGATATCAGAAGAAAATAATTTATCCTCTGCAATAAATCCAACCACAAATGTTCTCATTCACTAATTCATCACTTGAGATGACAATGCACCAGTATTTCTTCCAAAACCTAATTTTGCCAGCTAATTATGATATTATTTTATGCCCACCTAGGCAGAGAAACTAGAGGAGACCAATGTCCATCACACTGCCACATGGCTGCCAGAAACATGAAATCCAAGGCTAGCCAGAGTATATAGTCTGTCATAACATGCCAGCCAGGCTAAAGCATTATGTAACGTTTCTCAAGCAAACTTAAAATTTGATTTCCCACAATAACTGTAATTTGACATAAAAAAAAGTATATCACCGATTTTGTGAAGGCATTCTTTCCGATTCATGCCTTAATCGAAAGCTGCTGGATCTGATACTCGGGTCTGACACACTGGCACTCTGGTGGTATGCTCTCCAACTTGAATCTCTACCAACATGATTTAATGCCAGTGAAGGCAAATGATCTCTTTCCCAAGCATGAAAACGACTTTGTAGATGAGTTTCTTCTTGAAAATTGTGCGCTGCAGAACCTGGGATATAAACGAAGCCACTACTTTGGTCCGGTGACGAGGCCACTGGTGGTAATTGAACTGACCCACTATGACTACTGGATCTTCGAGTGCTAGAAGCAACAGGTGTTCGTACTGAGGCAGAATTATGATGTCGTTGAGGTTGATAGTATGCTTGAAGAGCCTGAACTCTATCACGGGCCCGAGCATTGCTGCCAGGATAAGGAGGAATCATTGAAGATGCAACAGAGTTCCCAGACCTAGCAGCAGAACTACAGAATTACACGCAGATGCATCAAATGTCTAGTTCCATCGATTTATAATCTATCAATTTAATTAACCCAATTTCTTTAAGTAGTTGACAGCAATACAACAATACGAGCCTATGAATTTGAGGCTTAAGCAATATACTAACTTCCGCAAATACTAAAGCCTCCTAGTAAGGTACACAAACTATAAACGGGTTACCTGTGACCAACAAGGAATGGATGCATAAAAGATCCGGATCTAGGGACCTCCGAAACACCCCTGGCTGGCCTTTGACTACCAGGTGATACTGAGATCTGATCTGTGGTGCCTAGACGGCTGCTGGCAGAAGAAAAATGAGAGGAATTGTGATCCCAACTGTGATAATGAAGATCAACAGCAGGAAATGTGTAGGAGGTTGGCATGTCACCAGGTACAGGTGGACCATTCCAGTGGCTGAAATTAGAAGCTTCGGAAACTGTTCCACCAGAGTTGGAAGTGGAGGGATGTATTGGTCCAAAGTAGGCAATATATGGGCAAGGATGACTAGAAGATGATACAGCTGTATGTTCAGCAAATATAGCATGTTGTCCCAGTATATCATGATCTGCATCTTAAAGTTCAAGTTGAGATAACAAATTCTGTCAAATGCAAAGTTGATGAAAAGGAGGCTAGTGTTCAGGGAAAAAAAAAGGATCTTACATGCAGTTGATGAAAAATCTCCTTCCCTGGAAAAATAAAAAGCAGAATATGAGCTACCATTTTATTGAAAAAGACTTCTTTTTAGGAGGAGGCAGCATTAACACCAAATTCTGCTTCTCTAAATCCTCTGCAATCGCAAATTCTATTACAATCACAACCAATCCTCCATTTCAACATGTCTGTTAGTATAATGATTTTGCTCCACGATAGTAATAGAACAGAAATCAGTTTTGAAACCCCAAGGTAAATTCTAATTTCTAAACCAATCTTATGTTGACAGTGCTTGTATGTCTGCATTTTTTTTTATTGAAAAAATATTAAATTTTGACATCTTTTTAACAGTTAATATGGGTACCAATAAATTGTTGCTCTGAGTGAAACTAGGTTTAGTTCCCTTAAACAAAGTCTTGGATTTGAGCTTTCTGGATGCAAAAACATTGTTGGGAGAAGAGATTCCACTAATGTTAGTTAGTCATGCATAAATATTGGTTATCAGCAAAGCCGGTAAATACTTTGCACTATTGGCATGGTTATCTAAAAAAACAGTTTAACACATGGAAGTTTCAAAGAGAACAGCGAGAGGTTTGGAGAGTAGTCAAGGCTAACAAAATGCGTACAGTAAATGGTGTTGCACCCTTTATTATTGTTATAGAATTTAGATGACAGAACAGTTAAAATGCCAGGGAAATATAAAGCCAAAAACCACCCTCATTTCATACACGCAGAGACTGATTTTTGTTCTACTGAATGATAAGAGAAGTGTGATGTCAACTTGAATACTAGAATTCAACTTGAAATATCTTTTTATCAAGAATTCCTATATGCAACTGTTTCATAAAGAATTATCTTTACATATAATCAAATCGTACTGAATACAAAGACTTTATGGATAGAAACTACCTTTTCAAGTTCTAGTGCTACTACCACTCTCTTCGAATTCTGAATTATTTTTTCAAGATATCCATTTATCCCCCTTTTAGTTCTCAAAATTCTTATTCTAAAATATAATCCGAATTTAAGAATTCAGATGGCTTCGATACTTTAACCACATTTCAGATTTAACTTTATTAACCTAATTTGGTTCCAAGCTAAGCACATCATTGTTAGCACATCATAACATGTGTGGTACTTAAAAACAAATCAATGTTATCAATAACACTGAAATACCAAAACAGCCTTCACAAAAATCCATATACATGTTTATCAGGGCAAGGCTCTTAAAAAAACAAAGGAATATCATCAATGGGAATTTGAACACAGATTATTCAGCATGCATATTCAAGTGTATTACTATAAGCTTACTCGAAAGATGAAGGAAGTCGAGTCAAGTTTCCAAAAGGGCACCAGTGAACTCCAAAGGACTGCAGAAAGCATTTAGAACTAAAGTTTAGTTAACATGTTAAATGGAATGTATCTATCTGCATACAAACTGAAAGGAATCAAATAATTACATACACACACACACACTATATATATATATATATATAAGGGATATCAGCTAGAACTATGCATGGAAGCAATAATGGACCAGTAGGGATTTGGAAGTGCGGCAAAAGCATAGAAATGAAGGCAAAAAAAAAAAGCAGGAGTGGGGGTTAAAATTCAAAGCAAGTCAAAGGCATTGAAATATTATATTTTAATTTTTAAGTGGAAATGCACACATTGTTCAATTTTTTCTTCAATCTATAAAGTAGTTTTTCCTTCTCTTCTCATGTGTACTCTCATACAATATCCTACTACAACATTATCTGGTAAATCCTTTTTGAAAAAATCCAGAAAATTACATGTTCGCAGTTTCATAATCTTACATATGATTAAAAATAAATAAGCTAGTTTTACTTAAGATTAGTCTGCAACTTAAGTTACTCAGAGTCGGTAGAATATCAGATGTAGATACAGGTTAGGATTGTATGCGATTAATGCCCCTCTAAGATCACGTCTTTCAATTGGACAGAAGTACTCAGTAGGTAGCACTGATTAATACAACAAACATTTAAGACTGATACTTGTCATGCCCAGGTCAAATTCACATATAGCAACGGACTGAGTTTGCAGGATTAAATTTAAGGCTCATTGTAAAATGAGCTAATGCAGCAAACACATACATATGCTGTAAAAGAGAAACAAAACAGCAGAAACAATTATAAGGCCACTTGCAGTTTTCTATTACCATTTCCGAGTAGCTAACATCGTATAGATCCTCATCATGGGTCCATTCGTCCATGCTAAATTCTGGATATGATCGGCCACCATTAGCATAAAGCCACTGACCTTTTTCAATCTTACGACAATTGGGGCACTGCATTGCCCCCTTTACATTGAAGGCTGAGCCAATGCAATCTGGACAATAAAAATAATATAATAAGTATAGCAATAGGCCATGATGCCGTGCAGATGCTCCAATCAGCTTGTTATAAAATTGAGTCTAGTAAAACATGAAACCAAGCAATATTGCATTAAAAGAAATACGTGTATCTAACTTTTCTGTAAAGAACAGCCGGTTGGGGTGAGGGTGTTTTATGTATAGGCCATTGGTTCAAGTCAGAGGGAAGACACTTTGATGTACCATTAAGATTTTCCCAGCTCATCAAAACCAATCTATTGATTTTTTCGAACAGATAATTAGCAATGTTTTATATGATAACTTGTAATAATACTAATGGAATACACATAATTTAATTAGGCCTAATTCAGACGACTATGCAACCAAGTTGAGGAGTATTGAATGTCTTCTAAAAGAGTTAGCTTCAGTCAATTTAACAAAATTGATGAAATTTGAGGCATATTCTTATCCGTATACATTCATAAAACAACTATTCAGAGAGTTAGTCTATTTCAACCAGAGAAACACAGTATTAATGATAAATATAAGAGGAAAGTTCCACCACCTACACGCTCCCTTTACCCTTTTCAAAAAAATAATAAAACACAAAGCACTTTCTCCCTCTCCCACGCTCTTATTTATCACAGTCAACAGAGGAACCTATGTTCAGATATTGAATTCAATCCACCACAGCTGACTCAAGCAAGCACCATCAAGCTATTCTACACAACCACATAAAAAAAATACCACCACCCCATCAAACACCATGATAACATCTCCTAAATCATCATACACACAAAAGCAGGCCAATCCAATAGCACCGTCAACACAATTGCGAGTACATCATCACCAAAAATTAATCATTCCTCAATCCAATCATCCGACAGAAAAAGAACTCAGATCTCGATCCTCCAAACTCCAATCCAACAATTCCAACAGCGTCAAATAAAAAATAATTAAAAAAAATCGCAATCCACGTAGCACATACCGAGATGAAATTGATGTCCGCATTGAAGCTTGGCCCAGGATCTATCACCGCTATCGGTAACAGCCTCAAGGCAAATCGAACAAGGCACTGAACCGTAGGACTTGTTCGTGTCTCCATCAAGGTTATCGTTATCAAGACCCATCGCAAATTGAAAAACCCTAAGATGGCATCACGTCACTGTAACGCGAATCGCATACCACGCACAAATTGGGAGACAGAAGGGAACGTTACACGTATTGGGAAGCACGGTAGTTAAATAGGTGAGATCTAAATTCCGAAGTCTCTTTTTGATTTGGTTGAGTAGAAAGGAGAAGAAGAAAACGAAGAAGAAGAAGCCAAAAAAGAAGAAGAAAGTTTGGAGTTTGAGGAATGAGATTGGAATGGCAGCAAAGCAAAATCTCTTTGTCTTTGTTTTTTATTTTCCTTTTTGTGTCTTAATCTTGGACCGTTAGATGTTGTGGTTGGACTTCCTAAAACTGTTGTCCAAACAAAACTACTTTGATTCATTTCTTTTCTTTCTATTGCATTTAATTATGGTTGAACCCGTCCTCCCATTTTTTTCTTTCTACGTTACTCACGCGTTTAATCACCAATTCTACTTTCTATATACTAATATTCTAATTTCTGCAATTTTAGAAAATTAAATTAATACTACACACTTTTTCATTCATATTCATATTTTTAGTTTTCAGTAGCTGGATTATAGATTATTGTAAAGACAAATAAAGTATGACACAAACCCAATGTATTTTTTTTTTCATTTTTTCACAAGAATTTGATCACAAAAAATATTTAATCTATACCTATATATAATTATTTTAAATACAAAAAAAATTTCACAATTTTTTTTTTCTGATTCTACCTTTATTTAATATATCTCATTTTATTAATACAATAGAATATTTTGTCATTTCATATGAATTATTTAAAAAATAAAATTATTTTTTAAGTTTTTAAATTAATATTAATGTATAATTTTTATATGACTTGCTCACTCTTCCCTTACTTCAAGGTAACAAACAGAGTATACTCTCACACGTTTCCACACCAAATCTCAAATATAAAATAAAATAATCTTCATTTTCAATCACTCTCTGCACTTCATTTTTTGTTTTTCAATTTTGACTCATCCAAAATTATTTCTATATGTATGTTACATTTCTATCATCATGAAAATTAAGTAAAAGAATAAAATGTGGATACATATGCCCGATTGCGCGTGTGTTTTTCACTAGTTAAGTTCATTTTTAAAGGTAGTATGATCGAGATTTTTTCCTCTTTCATATTTAGATATTATAATTAGAATTTATGAAAAATAATTTTAAGCATCATTCGTTGTAAGAATGCTTAAATTGTATTAGTGTGTTGTATTAATTTAATTTAATATAAAATATTTTTTTAATAAATAAATTGAAGCTTTTATTTCATTTTTAATTTATTATATATGATTCATTGTAAATTGTGCTTTTGAGATAAAAATACATTTTAAACTTTTTTTAAATAAAGTTATCACTGAAAAACATTAAATGCATATCAAAGATTGTAATTAATTGAGTTTATTTATTAAATACAGGAATATTGATGTAATTAAAATACAAATTTGATGTAATTTGCACATTTAATATTAACCGGTAACAACACACCAATTCTTGTAATAAAACAGCTAAATAAGTGTCATAAAACTACTTTTTTTAATTCCGCTTGTGTTTATCAATTTTTATATTTTTTCCTATGCTTTACAAATTATTACTTTAAAAATAATCAAATATATGTGTGTGATTTTTTCATATGAATCTACATGTATATTACAAATTGAGAATTACAAAATTAAGTTTCTACAAAATAGTATATATATATATTCTCGCCGGTCGATCTCGGTTGGACTGGACGAAGAATTTCGCTTTTGGTCTGTCTTTTCTTGGTGTACTAGAACAACGATAAGTTGAGATAGAGGGAAGTCTACCTGTTTATCATATCCCGACGATCAAGTCAGTAAGAACATACAAAATAAGTAATCGGTTTCAGTATTGAGTATTTAGAAACAACTTATCTTTTTTCGAGGGTTTCAAGTTCCTTTTACAGTTATCCCTTTAACAACTTTCACTCACCAAAATATAATTTCAACTGAAAGCATATCTAACATAAAGATATTCGGTCTACAAGCACCTTTACTCACGGTAATAACAGCATTAGAGAATGTCCTGCACATTTATTCACAGGTGCTTGTTACTTAATTAACAACTTACTTTATTAACATATATATTCAATTAATAATGTATATATTCATTAATATATTTAATTAATTATATATTCATTAATATATATTCAACTAAGAGTCTTATATTCACATATATATATTTAACTAACGTTTGCATTATAATAACATGTGACCAAACTTAATATTTCTTTGTTATTTAATTATTCTTTATCGAATTTACCATTAAAACTAAGTCAAACCCATAATCCGCCTTTTGGACCCAAAGCCGAGCTGACCATAGAAAATGTTTGGACCAAGGTCCCGAGCATTCCTGCTCAGTACAATATATATATATATATATATATATATATATATTGCTTTTATTAAATTTGAAAACACATTATATTAATAAATATCATATTTAATAGATTAAAATTGGCTTCTTAATAATACTTAATATCATATTTATTATATGTAAATATCAAAAATAAAATTAAGTGATTTTACATTTTCAATTTATTAATATTATACAATGGATATAAACAATATAACAATTTTTAAATCAAAATTATGATATATTTATATATTATCATTTTTTAACGTAACATTAATATATATATATATATATATATATATATATATATATTCTATTTGTTCAATTACTTATTTTAACAATAGAAATAATTTAAATTTGAGTATATTATATATAATAATATGTTTTAACTAAAAAAAATTGACTGCCCAGCCTTATTTTTCTTCTCAAGTTTATTTACTTACATGGATAGATAGATTTTTAAACTATGTTTTAAAAATTGTTCTTCTAACAACTTATTTTCTAGACAAGAATGTGTAATACTATGTAAGTAAAATTAATGTTTTTATACATTTGTGAACGTATTACACTAAATGCATTAATGATACATTAATATTTGTAGCAAAATCTATTTTTTTTTTATTCATTTGATGTATCATTGATTCAAGTAAGATCAATTTATGTAAACAACATTCAGACAACAATGTTTGTGTTTTCATGGTGTTAGTGCATATGCATAACCTTTGCATAATTATTCAGGCCTCTTTCTTCTTTGCTTGAACTTCAGTAGATTGTGCTTTAGAAGAGCTAGTGATATGACAGATTCAAAGTGGAGTGCAAAAAAACAATGAACACAATTAGATTGGCATTAGCTCCACGAATTAAGTGATTGTGCTGAAAGAAACCTCTCCAAGGAACTTATGAAATTTATTGGAAACTAAGTTTGTGTCAACAACTATAGCCAATTAAGTCATGGTGAAAATGGACTTGTCCTCATTGAAGCTGCAAGATTAAGGTAATGTGTTTAATAATATTAACAAGTTCAACGAGTTTATACAAAGACTGATGAATACAAGAGAGGGGAGTACTAAAGATGAAAAGTAAACATTACTAAAGCAAAATAAGATATTAAAGCAACTAATTCTTGGATTTCTTTGCAGAAACCAAGATATTAGTCACATAGGCACTGTCAACCAAGTTATTAATCTCATAAAAATTGTTATGGAACTGTAGATAAGAAAGAAGAAAGAGTGCAGTGATAAATTGCTAGTAATTATAATTTATAGTGCACCTTTTCCCTATACTGTCAAAGTCATTGTAGGCCTCCATTGACTTTTCATCAACTTCCATGGCCTTAACATGTGAATCATACTAAGAAGACAGATTATCCAAGATTAAGTGACTATCTTTGTTAACACAAACCAGATAACAAGGTTTAACGTCAGGGTAAACAAGCCCAATAACAGGAAGAAAGTTTGTCTGCAGTGAAGAAAACATAGTTTATAAGAAATAAGTTATATTAAGGTTTTTTCTAACTAACTCCAAATGCACTATGTTTTTTTAAGGATCCAGAAGAAAAGTGAAAGCACTAAAAAAGATAAGAAACAATCTTAATTAAATAGTAACGATTTCTTTCAACTTATCTACTTTGAAGTTTTGCCCGTAAGCCATTTTGTACAAAGAAGGGATATCATACCAGTGCTTAAATATATAATTTTACAAAGGTCTTGTTGGAGATCTCATATCGACTAGAGATTATGACATTTCATTGTATATAAGTGGGTACAAACCTCACTTCATGAGCCAGTTTTATGGAATTGAGTTAGACTTAAAGTCCACTTCGTAATATGGTACAAGAGCCATTTTCGAGCCTATTCTAGCGAGTGTTTGTTGACCTTATCAGACCACCCCCTATCGGGTCGAGATTAAGACATTTCATTGTATATAAGTGGGTGCAAATAGTTTTATCAGAATAGTTTGTCATATACAATTTTTAATGAAATTACTGTATCAATAACAACAACTAGTTTCACTTACGCGGATACCAGTAAAATAATAATAATAATAGCAACAGATTTTGAATAAAAAAAGAAATTCAAAGCTTCCAATATATGCTGAATCGGTGCAAAATGCCTGCAACAATGGCCCAGAATAGGATCTCCGCAAAGATAACATACAACAGGATTCCTACTCTCTTCGAATGCCAAACATTAATGAAGACATGCTTTTGTATCCAATAAGTCTGTTGAAAAAAATTACACCTTCGTTAGATTCGTATATAAGAATGAAAATGACAAAAAATATCAAATTAATGGAGTAATATTTTATATCAGCTGAAATTTTACCACTTAGTTACTAAAATAGAAAATTTTGAAAAAATAACGAAATAGGTAAGTAGTGCCAAGATATCATGTCAAAGTGACATGACTTTGAACTTGAAGTTATACTAATGTGACATAACTTTAATTAAGTTGTGTGAAAGTGATACGATTTATCCTTAGTAATTTTTAAAGTTTTTACTTGTTTCATTTACCACCAGATTAGTAAAAATAGCTAATAAAGGGGATATTGATGCTTAACTAATAGAGATGAAGAGGGTCATCTTAAGGATGTTGAACTGAAGTGCAGGAGCAAGGTGTATATAGAAAATCAGAGGAGATGAATTTACCAGTGTATTATGAGGGTCATCGTAGTACCACCCATTGATGAATCCTGCGAAGATTCCTTCAGCTGCCATCACATAAACAAGCATGGCATTCATACCAATCCATTTCAAAGGCAAGAACAAGAATGTCAAACCCCAAATATCAACCTGCAATGACAATTCTAAATCCGTCCAGATGAGAAATGTGGAACAATAATCACAGGGGTAAACCTGAACTGAAAAACAAACTAGAAGACCTTGATAGAAAGAAAAGCACAATTTCTAGTATTACGAAAAAAAATACCATAATGTAGAAGGCTGAAAAAACTAATGCTGCTGCTCCAGATGTTACACAAACATAGCTTAGTGTGTACAATTGTTTATTCAAAGGAATTGCTGCAACAAATGGAAGGGGAGGGGGCGACATCAGAGGATAGACTAATGGTTACATGGTAAGTTCCAGTCAACACTGAGTTAAGAGTTCACACACCATGAGTGAAGTGAAGAATAAGTCCTGAAGCAAGGAGTGCTAAGCCAAGGAGAAGCCAGTGCTTCAACCTAGAAGAGTGATCCTAAAGTCACAAAAGTGAAGAAGTAAGCATAGTAGGTTAAAGGATTGTAATTTTCAAGCACTGCTTACTTCGAGTGAAAGGCTTCACCTGTAAGTGTACGAGTACATGTCCAAAATGCAATCCAATGATTGCGGAGAGAATAGCAGATATTGAGCTGCAGTTACACCTACTTTGCTATTATGATCCGCAGAATAAGTTACACTTACAAAGGTGAATTCATAATCTTACACAGTCCTCAAAAGGGTCTGTGAATTTCAAAATTGTGAGAAAAAATAAAGTGGCTTGCTCTAACCAAGCTGTTGAAGTTGAACAAAGGAAGAGTGAATATGGGAGTCCTCAACTCTTTCTTACTAACAATGTGAGTGACATTTTCAATTATTTGATCACATGTAATTATAGCATCAATTTCAAATAAAACAAAGCCAACGTGGTCAAGAACTGATTGAAATCTGTTAATCAAACATACACTAAGAGGTTTGAAGACCATATACAGACCTTAAAATTCCTTCTGGCTCAAAAGGAGCATAACACCATGAAGGTGCACTTCTTTTAAAAGGTCCTTCATATGGGGATTTCTCGGTGCAAGCCTGCAGCACTCAAAAGACAGTTGGTGTTTGAAAATTCCTACAGCCACAAAGCAAGTCTTTCAAATTTAAGGTAGAAAATAATGTACGGGAGAAAATAGCAACACACTTCAGATCTTCTCCACGCTGGACGCTTATACATGTGATTCATTCCTAGCACCTCTCGGTCAATATATCCCACAACATTACACGGGGGATCGAGTTTCCCCCTCACACCACAGGTCACCTAAATTTGACAGACAAAATAAATTAGCCAGAGTAAAGAAAATTTTAGAAATACGGTCACAAGTCATTTTCTGCATAGTTTCTAGCATAGGAATTGCTAAAGCTTGACAGAAAGAAAACTTTAACTGTGTTGAAAACTAGCAACAATGAAAAAAAAAAATCATTTAATGCAAAAACCAGAATACAGTCCACTGAGGTATTTAACATATGAGCTCAAGCGAGATCATCACCAGGATTGAAAACCAAATACTACTTTATAGATATTCCCACTTCATGTGTTTTGTGTATAGAGAGAGTATCAATAGCGTTTGATTTGTATCCCCACTTCATGAGTGTAAAGAGACAACCAACGGGAAGCTTACAGTTAAAGTTGTCCCATTGTATATGCTGTCTGGGTTATGGACAGTGAATTGCCAGTCTGGAACATACATTCCATAAAGTAAAGCCAAGTAAACAGCAAGTATGCAAGCCAACACCAGCCTGAGATTTTAATAAGAAGAATGTTCAAAATCATATCATATTAGCAATTAACCAGAACCATACTTTGACAGACTAACCAATGCCAATAGTACAACTTGAATATTGAGAGTTGGGTGGGTTCTGGGTCACTAGCTTGAGCACTTCTTGAAAATATCTCCACCAGTGCCACAACCAAATATGCTAGAGCAATTCTCTAGAATGGGTTCATACACTAGTATCATTCTTTTTGTACTCAGACTATCAGCTAAAATATAATCTAATCAAAATGAGCTGGAAAAAATTATCAAAATCACCTGAAGAATGCCACACCACCTTATGTATTTCATGTCAACACCATATGTTAGATTGTCCGGAGCATGAGAGAAACCACCTTCATCATTGAGGTCATCCGTCATATCAGAACAAGCCATGGGTGTTTCGTTTTCACCCAGCGAAAGATGTCTTAGATTATTACCAGAATTAGATTTGCTAAAATGAAATCTAGGTTCAATTATTATTGCACATTATAGAAGAATAACTTTCACAAGACCGAATATATTTCAGCAGGGAGTAATGCTCAGCAAAGTGTATGCAATATCAAATACAAAGTTCTTGATTTCTTTCTCACCCCCTTTTGAACAGGGGAACTCTTTAGCTATGCTGATATATTTGGAAAAGGAGGGTAAAAGGAAATGCATGAGAAAAACTAACCTTGCAAGAGCAATCCCCAGAAGAGGAGTTTGAGTGTTCTAACCAGAACCTTTTTTACAGCAAGAAGTCTATTTGGTATTCTCTGAACATCAAATGGAAGCATCAAAAAATAAAAGGGTTGGTTTGAACCAAAAAGAAGAAATGAAAGGAACATAGAAACTAATTCTTGAAGCATTCATAGCAACCTATTTTCTCATTCGCAGCTAACCTTGAGAGCCAGAGGAATGGCCATCCCCACAATGAACAAAAAGAAAGGCATGACAAAATCAGCAAGGTTGCAGCCATTCCATGGCGCATGGCCAATCATTGGCCATTGCCCTCCGGCATCATCAACCAAGATCATTAACTACATCACATAGCATCAGAACATGTTAAAGCGACACTTGACAACACAGAACTAAGGAAAAACAACGATCTAAACACCTAATCAGATGTAAGGACGCCCTGATATTAACTAAAAATAAGTGTTAATAACGTACTCTTTTTGTAACATATTCTTTCTAACATGTTCTCTATTATAGAATATGATGGGGAATAAATAAACACATTGGAGATATTCTTAATTCACACTATCAACAACAACCCATATAAATGAACTTCATACCAAATTCAACAGTATAAATAAACTTCATACCGAAAAGCCGACTAGTCGACAAGAGGTACAGCTAAACACGTAATTAGACATAAATAAACCAACTTAAGGCACAATTAGGCCTTCAATTGGACCCTAAAGCAGGCCCATAACAGCCAGAACACATCTAGAACAGTATAAATAGCAGGAGAGGCACAACATCCAAGATAACTATTCACTCCCTACTCTTCTGGTACCTAGTTCTCGGACTGACTTTATCGAGAGACCGAAAAGACGAGAAGATTGTAACAGGAAGAAGTGTTCTGCAGAGTCTTAGCTTTGTAGGAACAGAACCCAAACTATATAATCTACCTTATATCTAACAACATGAATGGAAAAAACATAATAAATAACCAAGTAAGTAACTGAACAAGTGACTAATCCCATAGCATTCTTCATATTACTTTGATCTTCATAGCAATCTTCATAGGCTTTCACCTCATATATGAATGATAACAGTACTAAAAAACAACTGAACTGCAAAATTTAGAAAGAAGAGAAAAGTACCGCAACAGTGAGACCGCGAAAGATGTCAAGCGACGCAACACGCTTTGATTTAGGCAGCTTTTTGTCTGAAACAGGAAGCTCTTCGGAAACATTAAGGCTGTGTTCACCTTTGATTTCGGCCATGCTGTTTGTGAATTGTTTTACTCAAACTCCAACTTGAATTGGATTATGCTACTCTCAACTCTCTTTACTCTCTCTGCTAATTCCTGATTCTCCTACAGAATAATCACTACAACAATATTAATTAACATAGTTGATTAAGAAAACAATCTAGCTACTTTGTGCATATCTTCATGATTTTCAAATTATTGTTATTAATCTACAAATGAATCATATCATTTGACAGAAAAGACAAAAAGATTGATTCATATTATTATTATTATTTGGATTATCCGCATCTATCTTTTCTCAACTCATAATTTGTCCAAATGAGTGAAATACAAACTCGTGCCACGGGAATCTTATCCACGTGCTTACAATATGTACAGAATATTACACTTTTTACATTTAATAAGTTCATAGAGAATTAATTTAATTTTTTCTTAACTAATTACATGAAATAAGGAACGACTGAAAACTAATATTTAGTCAAGATATAATGAAATTCAATGTTAATTAATGATTTTTTAAAATTTACGTATATCAAATTTAAAAAAAAGTTTATTACTAGATATTTGGAGTTAACTTATTATTCTATTTTGCAAAATATTGTAATAGTAACAAATTTAAAATATATAATGTCTTGTCAAATGCTTCCAAGAATGTGAAACGAAGTAAATGTAAATAAGGAAGTTCTGAACTTGTTCATGATGTGTTTGATATTTATTATGTACTATGTTTACACAATGATATTTTGTCTTAAGGTTATGTTAAAATGTTTGAGTTTTAGTTTTCTGATAAATTCTGAATTTTTTAAGACATTACTCAAATTAAAATTCTCATCGAAAACTTGAAACAACTTGTCAAACAAAACTTAAAAGAAAAAAGAGTACATGTATTAGTGACAGAAAATCCACAATTGGATTCAATTCAAGAAAGCTTAGACTTCGAGTAATTTCTCCAAAAGAGAAAAAAATATTTGAATAAAGGACAGAGTAAATACAGATCAAACTAAAAATATTAATCACAACATTGATTTCTTATCTTTATTTTCTCAAACATGATTAAAATGGATATATCATTTACACTGATTTGAATTAACTATATAGTACAAACTATTCAAAATTATATTTTTCCTATAATAATAATAGATAATAGAAAGTAATATATATAAAATTTCCGTACAAAATTATTTTATGTTGGTTTGAAAATTAGTTGATAAGTAAATTGAAAGTTATTTTATACCTCTATCCGTTTGGCAAAGCATGTTTATCTGCAAACGTGCAATGCTAACAACCCAAACATCAATTATAGCAGGTTGCTAAGAGAGCAGTATAAATGAAAGCTTTGTTGGTCACACATGCAAAATGTGATGGAGACAACAAATCCCAAAGTTCTCTTGTATTGAGACATAAAAAATGATGGCTGATGAATCATGATAAACATGGAAAATTTGCAGCCAAAGGTGGCTTTCAAAATTCTATTGTCAAAGCAAACTACACCATATGCAGGATTATCAAGAAGTTTTGGAGACTTGATCGTTTGTCCTTGGAACTTGGTTCTTTGGTAGCAAATACAATGGAAGAAAAGAAGGCACGGTGAATGCAATTCCAAGACCAAGTACAGCCAGTGCCACCACCCACCAAGCTTCGTGGGGTAAGCCAAATAATAGTTCATCACATACTGCCGTATCAACAGAAGAGAATACAGAATATTAGCAAATAATGGAAATGATAATACTGGAGTGGAGTCTGTTCCAACAATCTGAAAAAAATATCAGATAAACTTAAGGGTGAAAGCTTGTAATGAAGCATAGGAAGTCACAATCAGATCAATTATTAATATACTATGCAAAAAAAGTTACCTATATTGAAGATAATAAATTGCCTCTCTGGCACATGCTGTTTTGCAGGAAACCCTTCTGGCTCAACAGTTACTAATACTAGCTGGAATTCCTCCTGAATAAAGTCAATAACGTAAGCACATATAAACTTTTCAGAAACTTTGGAGTACATGGCTTCATACTAAATTGGACCTGACTGTTGTTGCTCTTAAAAATTAGCTTTTCAGTGTTGAGCAATCTCCTGTTATTGTTCAGCATCACATCCGACTTGCTTCTCTTCAGTTGTATGGAAAAGCTAGCAGGTATCTGGTGTTTTTATTTAGTGTCAGTTTCCAGAGGAAAGATCCTCTGCAAAGAACTGAGGAAGACAATATATACATACAGAAGCTGGATAGGATATCTTCACTTCATACCACGTGTGAGGTTTCAGGCCCTGTAACTGATAAAAGCGAGAGCCACCTTGTAATGGCATAGTTTCTCTCCACAGCTCTTCCCCAACTTTCAAAATTTTGTCCTCAACCCTACCACAGCAAACAGTTGAGCACTATAACTAAGTTAATAACAAGGAGAATTCTGATATGAAAGACCAAACAATTAGGTAAATGTATATATAATTGAGAATTTTTATACACTCACTTATTCCCAAAGCAGGGAGTTGGGCCATTCACAATGATAAGCAGAATGCAAAGAAGAATAAGCATATTGCACATGCAAATGCAATGCATTGATGATGAAACACCTAGATCTTCAACTCAAACCTGCAGAAAATTAGTATTTTAGTACACATTGAACCATTTCAAACTGGGTAGAATTTAATATTGCAACAGACTCTTTATGAACTGCACCACCTATCTTTAGATAAAGTGGGGCATTTCAAAGGATAAATGAACATACAATTGAAGCTGACTTAATGAAAAAGCTAGGGGAGAAAGTAATAAAACGTCAAATATTCATATTGTTATCATGTTTCCCAAACGTACTTAGTTTTAGATGGATTCTAAGGTGGACCATTCTCCACAATTAAGAGCCCGTAGATTCATACATGGTGCACAATCCCTCCCTATAAAAAATCCATTTCTTCATTGGCACCACGTGCCATCACCGGAGGCAATTTTCAACAATGACGCCATTTTTCCTGCTTTATCTCCCTCTCATTCCCCTTCTGTGTCCCTAACTCTCGCTCCCTCTCCACAGTTGGATCGCTAACAATTCCTAAAAAGATAGTAGTTTTCGAAATGGAGTCTTGCATCTTATGTTGTGAAAATTACTGAACTACAACAACAAAGTTGTTACTTTTTTCAGGATGTAGGAGGGAAAAGAGGGTAACAAAACAAGCTCCCATGATTGCTTTGGCAAAGAGGGAAAGATTAAAGAGTGGTGAAAACCTACAGTTTGCAAGAACCCTCTACATAAACCATAAGTTGCCAATGTAAAAGTCGAAGGCTAATAGTGCAAATGAATCGTACTATAAAATTTTAGTGAATGTCTCTCATCCATTTTGAAATTTACAAATTACCTAATGACAGCTATTGAATTTATTCTTCCAAAAAGTTCACATCATAAAGTGAAATTCACCAAGTACAAGAAAAGAAATTTATTCTTCTAATAACATTGTCCGGGCAAGATCAATAAAGAAAAGCACCAAGTACAAGCAACCATAAAATTCAAAGCAATAACTTGCAGTTAAAATGAAATCCATCAAAAAGCTAAAATAGTATGGATCTTTAACTAACTATAGCCTAAGAAGCATGGGCACAAAGGCACAATGAAATTTGAAGCGCCCCCATGGTCTTGTTTGGGGCATTAATAAAATGTAATGGAATATCAAGTTCTACTTTCTTTTCTTTGGTTGGAATAAAATTATTGTTAAATTCTCTTATATAGTGGACTTTAAACCTAATTCAATCTTACAAACCAAATTTGTAAAATGAGGTTGCACCCACTTATATAATATATTTTTGCCATATCTCTAGTCAATGTGATCTCCGATATACTCTCTCTCTCACGCTGAGGAGTGGACATCTCGAGCGTGGGAATGAATACTTGTGAGTGGTCCAAAGCTCCTTGATAGCAGGTGGCATGATAAGCTTAATATCCCTTGCTAGGACAAGTTTTTGCACCATCTTAGAAACTAGACTTTAAGCCTAAATTCAAGTTCATAAAACCAGTTTTGTAAGACAAAGTTTGCACTCACTTTCTATAGTATAATTTGGTCATATCTCTAGTTAATGTGAAATTTCTAACAAGTTTCACCCTATTCTAAAATGTCTACAAAACACTATCTATCTACCAGTCAAGGCTGGTAGGTACACTACGTGATCCACCTCTAACATAAGCACAACTCTAACTCCTTTTTCAAAAGTGACAATAATTAGTTGCATATTTGAAATGTAAAAGACGAGCTGTTAAAGGAGGCAGTCCAATCCAATCTAATTAACCTACAGGTTCAGGCAACTCTTCCCAAAACGAAGTTCCCTCTTCAAAAATCAGGGTGTTGTTACAAACATACCTGGCTTACTTTTTTTTCCATTGATTGAATCATGGGGAACAACGATGCTACTCAACAAAAGACAACGACACAGGACTAGAATACACTTATATAGTAATTAGAATTGGCCACTGTCTTTCCCTGCTCTGAAGAAACTAAACTGTTGTGGTTCTGGTCAGGAAACAACCAATCTCCTGGTTTATCATCAGGGAAATGCACTTCAACACGAGGTCCATCAACATCAACCAAAGCTTGCTTGCACGCATAGTTTTACAATGAGAGCAAGCTTTAGAAACAATGTTTGTTCCCACATGGAGCACATGAATATATGATTTGGCTAAGTCACATCATTCCAAAGCCAGAGAGAAAAGGCAGCCCATTGATTTAATTACTATGTACTAACTGATAACATATGGTTAAACATATGAAATAAATTGCCATTCACCATCCATTCCAATTTTAACCTTTGCAAGGCGGCCCGTAGATTTAATTACTATGTACTAACTGATCACATATGGTTAAAGATATTAAATAAATTGTCATTCACCATCCATTCCGATTTTAACCTTTGCAAAAGCAACTACGTCTATGGAATGCAAACTGGATCAAAAGAAAACAATAAAAATTTAAATCTATGGGCTGTCTCAAGTTTTAATGTAAGATACTTGCTAATTTGTCAGAACAGATTCCAACATCTGAAGCAAAACCCAAAAAGTAGCCTGAGTTAGATACCAAGATGCATGTTATTTACTACATTGGTGAAAAGCCATATGTGAATCCTTAGAGAAATTACTGTTGTTAGTAGGATAATAAGTGTACTGTTAGAAGGTTTCAGAAGGTTCTAGAGATCTCTTTGTAATCAATACTTCAGGGTTAGAATTTTCTGAATATAAAGGCTGATGTATTGCTTGAAATCAATCAATTGAATAAAATCTTCTCTCATTCAGATTAATCTTTTCAAGTTGGTATCAAAGCCATGTTCCGATCCTAGGACCCGTGAGTTATGTACTCTAGAATCTTCTAACAGCTTCTCAGAGTTTAGAATGGACAGAATATTATCAATCGAATCCATGCAACTGAGCGAATCAATCCATTGCATAGCAAGACAACACAACATTAAATTCTAAGAGGTATTTTATATTTACTTTTAGTTCTTTGGTCTTTTGTTTTATGATTGACAGAAAATACTGACTAGCCTAGCTGGTAAAGAAAGGAAATACAATAAAAGAATGGAGGGATAGTGACCCAAGATTGTCAAGCTAACTGAAGAAAATATCAATTTCTGGTTGTCAATGTTCAAATTCACTATTGCCAATTTTCCAAATGACAACAAATACTAATTGACCAATTTAAAATTCACTAACATCTGCTTCTTCTATTAATATCTTACCTCTGCTGCTAACTAGCAAGACCTATAACAGTTTCTCTAACCATTTTAACTGACAACGCCTATTTGAGGCTGACTCACTTGGCTATTTTCAACAACAGTGGGGAGTGGATTTGGCTTTTTTTTATCAAAAATATTATCCAGTGGTGCTGCCAACATTACTAGTTATCAACACAACAAATTGAAGGACACACATGAACAAAAGTCCAAGCTGTCAACCCTGCAGCCTTGTCTTAATTGCTCAATATACATGCACGCATGCTAGTCTCCCTCATAGACATACCGTTAGCAGGGGGGTCCTAACAAGCTAACACCCTCAATCATCTCGAATGTAGCTATATACATGTAGCGTGCAGTCAGATTAAATCTTCCTATACATGCATTCCTCGTTTTTTTTCCTTCTAAAAATGCATACATGACATCGCCTTTTCCCAATGTGTGTGTGTGTGGTTGGGTGTGTGCAAATATACAACACATCACTTTTTTGACATATAGCTTTCTAGCTAGTGCTAGCTGGTTTGTAAATACTTTTCAATAAATGGAGAAACACCAAGTGATGCTCCCTACTTCATCTACATCATTACTAACCTCTTAATCTAATTTTGAAATTGCTTATAATTCCACCGTTCATGAGGTTTTAATAGCTCAAAGAAAGGAGATATCAGTTCATAACAAAGTTGCAATGAGGTTAAGCAGCACACATGCATTTCAAATAAGGAGTCTAATTAATGTTCGGGATGATGGCTACCAATGTTTACCAAGTGCAACACTGCCACATACCTACATCTATAGTTTACATTTTTGACATAATATGTTGAAATCAAACAAAAATTAATGCGAATCCAACACAGTTTGGTGAAAATCGATCAAAAACTCTAGATCATAGAGATAAAATGCAAATCAGTGAAATTAAAAATAATCAAAACACAAATCAAGGAAACACAATTTGAATCATTAAACCCTATATTAATTGAGTTAAAAAATCTAGATTATAGACATGAGAAAGCAAAGGAGACAAACCTAAAACTAACCACGGGAGGGAGAGAGAGAGAGAGCCTACGAGAAGCTCTCAGGGGCTTGAAAAAGTGTGCTTAGGAGAGAGAAATTCAAATCCTTCCATTTTTTAATGAAATTTCAAATTTCACTGTTATAGTTAACTGAAATTAATATAAAACTTATTCTAAAAAATAGTTATAACACTTTAACATATATTTATAAATTAATTTAAAATTATTATAAATAGATTCACCTTTTAAATATTAATATATTAAAAAATATTATTTTTCTAAATTAAAATATCAATATTAATATAAACATAGCGTCACAATATATTGGCATTTATAAATTATAATTAAATTACAACATTTCAAATTATATCTAAAGAAATTTAAAAAAATTAAAAATCAACTCTATTTGTATAGATTGAGGAGAGAGTAACAAATGAAAGAAAAGAAAAATAACAAAGAAAAAAGTTAAGTTGTTTAAAAACATAATGAAAAATTTGTAAATGATTGGATTGATATAAAATAATACTTTTTTATATTAATATAATTACAAAATAATTCAAAACATAATTGTAAAATAATTATTTTATTATAATATAAAAAAATATATTAATAATAATAATAAATCAATTTATCTCTATTTTGTACAGTGTTTTCTCAACTCAAATCATCTCAAAGTTGTGAAGGAAGTTTAAATTGATAAAACATTTTGTAAATGTATATTTATATTTGTATTTATTAATCATAGATTCACAATCAAAAGGACTATTCCAAGAAATTGAATTATATCAATTTTGACATAAATTTAACGCATTTTAAATTAAAAAGTTATTATATTTTAATATATTTATAATAATTATATATATATAGAGAGAGATATTATCATGACATAGAATATTAGCATTTCAAACTTAAATAGGAAATAAAATTGAATTAAATTACATCAATGTATAATAGTTTATAAATTTAATATATGTTTAGCATATTTTATAATACTTTAGCAAATACTGATTTAGAAATTTGTACTGTAACATAAATAAAAAAATAGTGAATGTTTAGATTGAGAATGACATTGGAAAGCATAATAAAAAGAAATACCAGAATCCAAAACAATTCATAAATGTTTTTTTCTTTTGATTTTATATTCTTATTCATTCCTATTATAATTTTTTTTATTACAAACTCAAAATGATTTTCTCTGCAATACAACATACTAATTAAACTTTTGCGAGAAACTTAATAGTATAACCCAGCAATAACTTCAATAAAATACAACGAATCCAATTAAACTTTAGTATAACCCAGCAATAACTTCAATAAAATACAACGAATCCAATTAAACTTTACCTTAAACGATTTTTTCAAATTTATGGTTTATATAAAACATGTTTACATTAAATAAATCATAAATCTCTTAATTCCATGTTTAAATTTTTTAATCTAATTTTAAAATATTTTATTTTACAATAAAAGTTTAAATAGACCTAAAATAATGGGTTCAGTTTCCATTCTCGTCTAACTAATTTGATAAAGTATTAAGCAGGTCCTAGTTTCCCAGCTGAGGATGGGACGCACAGCACAATCATAGCGAGAAGTAAATGAGGTTCTTGCACTATTTTAATTGCAATCAGAATGTTCTTAGGTATGATGGCTAGAAACAACAGGAACTCTTCTTGTGCTATACAAATAATGTCAAAAAAGAATTACAGTGAACTACAGTACATCAGCACTCACTCAGACAAAGGAGGAAGCTTCATGAAGCAAATGAGTGAATATAAAGAACGTCAACCTAAAGAATGATTGACTTCATCATATGACATGCAGTGAATATATGAAGAACTTGTCCCCACCGAGTTCGAGTAAAAACACAAACTTTTATTAGTTCTGTGAAAACGTGTGTATTTACTTTCCAATGCCAAGTTCTTTTGATATGTCTCTTGTCAAGCTAAATTGCAAAGTATTATGCCATGGAAACAAGGTGCGGGTCACAGGAAGCTTTCTCCGAAGATCCTGCAGCAGATAATTTAATGAAATAGCCTTCATATTCAACAGATAATGCTATAGATATAAGTAAGAAAGGCATTATATATAGCTTGCCCTTTTTATTACCTCTTTCACTCATACACTTTGGTAATTCGGATTAATCATATAAATTATATACAACATCAATAACATAAAATAATTATTCAGTAAGTAGAAGGATAAAAAGAAAGCATCTTAAAGGTGTTCGGTCTCAGTCCTGACATGAATGCTTAATGAGAAATGTTAGGTACATGGCATTGGTTTAATGGGAATCAAAAATCACCACAGACATCACAGAAATGCCACATCTGAAGCTTAGATTAAAAAAATGCAGGATGACATAACAGGGGTTACCTTGAAAGTCGAATCAGGAAGGTTTAGATATGATGCCTGTCAAGTTATGGTCATTAGTAAACCATGTGCACATTATTAAAATAGAAAGAACGAAATACCCTAGCCAGAACAAACTAATTCAGAACCTCAAGAGAAGCAAGGTACTCCGTTTCATGATGACGAATAATGCTTGTTATGGCAAGTGCACATTCTTCGGGGGCCTAAAATCAAATCAAATAATAAAATATTAATAGATAAGCTTTAACACAAACATAATTAGATAAATGTTGTCTTTCTATAAACAATCCATTTCTATCTCAACCTTATCATTTTATAACAGACATTTACTAAAATATTCTCGGGCGCGTAGAATATACAAGTACATTTATCGGAAAACAACTATGGAAAGACTTGAGTAGTGCATCCACACCTAATAAAAATAAAATGTCTAATGCTGATTTTTGGTAACCTGAAAAAGAGTTGCATCTTTGCATTCGTGTTTCGCATCTAACTGCACATTTCCTTCCTCAAAATAATGGGCACCCACCTGAAAATGGGTTAAAATAATCATGTTTTAAGAGCCTTGCACCATATCATTCAAAATTAATGCATAAATATCTATACAATATTACCTGCGTTTTACCCTTTACTTCCACTGTTTGTTGATCATATTTGAACTCAATATTCCATACTGAAGACCAACTCCCGTTGCTATAAACAGAAGCCAAAGAAAAATTAAAGTATATTAACATTATTAATGTATCAATGTTCTTATTTGGAACTAGTATGGTAGAAAACATCAATCAAAAAGAAAAGTTGGAATTTCAGTCAACTTATTTCACAAACCAGAAATTCTGTGGGCTATGCCTGGCAGCAGAAATCACCACAGCAAGCTCAAAATTAGAACCTGGGCCCTCTACATCCTTCCCATTTATGCAGTAAACAGAGCAGACACCTTTTGGATAGGCTTCTTCAACATATTTAAGTACTTCAGCGTCCAGATTGCATCTGCAGTAAACAAATACCGTGTAATGCAAACAATGTACGACAATAAAGATATAAAAATGTGGTATTAAATTTACTTTATTAAAGGGCTGAATCTCTATTTCATGTCCTCAAACATCAACAATATAGTTTTTTATTTATATAAAAGAATAAATAGACAGATATTAACTAAACTCAGTATTGAGTCTACTTCTAACTAAAATACAGTACACATTCCCAATAAAACAGCTCCAAGGAAACCACAAATCTAAGTGGATTACGAATTAGCATTGAAGAAGATATTTCCAGAGCAATCTACTGTAAACAAGTTCGGACAGGTAAAAGTGGAGCAATAATATATTACTAAAGCAACAGAGAAGAATTTATTTCAAAAGAGGAGAACAAATTCAAAGAAATTTAACAAGAATCAGTATGTTCTGCCTCTGAATAGATTTTGAAGCTCCCTCTGGTAAAGGAACATTTGATTATTAAACATGAAATACTTCAACCACGAAGAAAATCAGAGAATTACCGAAATTCTTCGACATATGGAGTTGGAAGTTCTTCGTCTGTGGCAGGTCTCACATCTGTACAAACCTGTCACATTGAGCATACAATCATAGGACAACAAGCACACAGCTTGGAACTACTACACACACTTTAACCTATTCATCACAAAAGTCATAGATAGTTAAAGTAACAAAATTTTCATGATTTGCTTAATCCCCACTTCCAACTAATATTTTCTCGCAATTTTGACGTATCAAGCTAAAACGCATGTTCCAGCAAGCAAGTTTAAAAAGCATAGAGTGGAACCTTATAATACTTCAATGTATACATCGATATACTAAAGTTGAGATCAATGCATGAAGATCCAGATTACAGTAAATCTAAACATTAACTTGTTCCACTTTCATTACTACTAAAGCTGAATTAAAGAAATTAAAAGTGAGCATAACAAATGTCTAGTCTTCTCATTCGCTTCCTTAAAAAAGAAACGAAAAGTTAAGCAAAGCACGAATATTAAAACTCAAAAATATCTCCTGAAATAGTATGTTGGAAATTATGGTAATTGGTACTTACTTGTTTAACATGGTCAACAATTGCTACTTGAGCAGTCCTAGGTTCAAGAAATGCATTACCCTCAAGTTCACCAAACGAAGTAACCAGTACCTGCAAGCACGTGCAAAGTCCAACAAGAAATTGGAAAATAAAATCCACTGAACGAACTAAAAAAGAAATGAAAATTGACGAGCAAACCCTAGGAAAATAAGTTGTTGAGTGAGAGTGAGAGAGAGTGAGTGGGAGAGAGAGAGAGAGGGAGAGTTACGTCTCCGCTACGATTGGACATTTGAAGGGAAATCAAGTGGGATTTGTTGTAAAAGGGAAAAGCCTCGGAAGCGGCCTCATTGTACAAATCGTCGCTGCTGAGAATGGATTTCACATCTGCAGAAAGGATTGGGGAATTAATCGCATTGTGGAGCAATAGATAGATAGATAGGGGAAAAGGAAGATGAAGAACCTTTGGCGACGTATTGGATTTCCCCAGGAGGAGAGTTGAGGAGGAACCATTTGGCGATTTCCACTTTGTGCTTATCGCTGAGCTCTGATTCTTCTTCTTCTTCGGCCATGTCTTGGTTCGGAGGAGAAAACGCGATTTTATTTAAAATAAAATGCGAAATGGAACGAAGATCTCATTGTCTCGTCGTCTCGTCTTTTCTGAATGATATAGAAGAGAAGAGAACGCTTCTTCGCCAATCAGGCTCGTGGGCTCCACAATTGAAAACATAATGGGCCCAACCTCGTCTATTAATCATACTTAATACATCGTTGTGTAATGTGTGGAGCTAGTGTGTGTGATCTGTAAAGTTTATTGCATAGGCCATAGCTCGGAGTTTCGGCTCAAATCATTTTGCTCCACAATCACGCTCTCTCAGCATCATACATTACACTACCACTTCAGTAAATTGCTAAAAAAGCTGAGAAATCCAACGCCTAAAGTACCTAAAAATATTCGTGTTCCCCAAATCGCAGTATTACCATTAACTAGTCGACAAACACCAGTTATTGTGATTTATGAAGGAATAGGTTTAAATAATGTCGGTAATGGTAACCGTTTTTAAAACTTTTATTATTTAATGCATCAATTGAAAACAAAAACACTAGATATACTAATTTTACACAAATAATAGCAACTCCTTCAAAATTGTAAATATTTTCGTCTGTAAATGATAAAACTTCTATCACAAAACATGCAATATAAAAGCTGCATATAAAATATTTTTGTGTAAAGAAGTAAGCTTTCTTTCATAACTAAGCTATCTAAGAAAAAAATTGCATTTGGTCAGTAAAGAATATAGGAATAAATCTCAATCATTCAATTAAAAATTATTAAGACCAAATTTAAAAGATCTACGATCTTAAGTGTTGATATATGATTATTTGAGTTAGATCAATTAGTTCTATGTTGAGGTGAGAAGTGAAATAGTAGCACTGAAAATATTTATAGAACATATTTAATGAAAGTGCAATGCATGCGCGAGATATTTGTGTTTTTTTTTAACTGGGAATACTTTTAGAAAATCAAAATTGCAACTTACTAAAATGCATTTTCTAAAAATAATAGTATACATTAGACAATAACTGTATATATATTACATGAACTTTATTTTTGTCCTACTCGGTGCTTTCCAAAACTTCTCAAAAGATAGTAAGAACGGGCCTTTACAGTTCTACCTTCAGGACGCCGTGTCACAATATAATTCTGTCCTCAAACTTAATAAACTATACGAATAAGTAAGCTATTTGAGTTACAAATCCTCAGCAATTTTACTACGTTTAACTGCTTGTCTAACAAAAACTCAATTATTTTAAACGAAACCCGAAGATTTGAATTTACACACCCTAAACTATGTTTTCAGTGATGGGCGTAATTCCACTGCCGTAATAGATTTGCTCCCAAAAACTGCTTCCATGCCTTTAAGGGCCCTACCTCTCTACTACAGCCGGCAGAGTTCTTTGTTTCATTATTCATAAATATGCCTCTGGCAGCAAATGACACAAGCTCCATCTGATCAGTATAACCGCGCATCCTGTAAGAGAATCCAGCTCTCCAACTCTGATCACCATGAGATTGCTGAGGCCGAGAAACACTAACATTTAAGACGGAAACTGTTTCTTGTCTCTGCTTGGAATCATCTTCAGACATGAAGCTATCCATTCCAAATAATTCCCAATCAACCTGCTGCAATAGTTCAGATGTTCGTTCAGTGCTGCGTGAGGAGTGATCTTGTAGTTGCATTTCCTGTTCAGCTAAAGTGTCAACCTGGGCTTTCAGTTCATGCAACCGATCGCCAATTCTTGATGCTATTGCATCATACAGTCGTCCTCTTGGCACATCCAAGCCTTTCTCCATGTCAAGTTCAAGTATATCATCAAAATTGATCGGATCACCTATGAGCACTGTAACCTGTCCAACCATGTCATACTGATCAGGGTATGAAATTTAAACTGAAAAATAAAAAACAACTAAAATTAATCCCATCAATAAAAATATATGCCAGTCAATGCAGAATCTAGATTCTGTAATTGAACGTCTTCATCCGAGGGAATGAAAAACAAATCCAAAGTTAAGGCGCAAGGAGTGCAGCAGTCTAACTCCATGCAGCAATGAAAACCCCATATATGCTGATAAAATATTCTAAGAAATGAATCAAAAATACGTACCATCTTGCCTATTCTGGGAAAGTTAGCACCTATAGGCATAATCTCCTGCATCCCTGTATGTACAAATGGGACAACAAGGGGTGTGCTATCTCCATCCAGGACCAACCTGATGGTGGAAGTTTAAGTCAATAACATGTTTTACACTAATAAATTAAAAATAGAAGAAATAAAGAGAATTAAAATTGAGGAGATGAAAATACAGTATTGACCTCATACACATGAACAAGGTTACTAAAAATAAAAGAAATAATAGTACAAATATGAAATATAGTCTCCAAATGTAACATAACAAGCTATTTTAGAAATTAATAACTATTATGTAACATGGAAAATATTATCATTGGTGGTAAATTACCATCACATTATGACTACAGCACACATACATATAAATAAACATCTTTGAACCTTCACTAAGACATGCTGTGAAGCCAGAGACAAATACGTGGCATAAAATCATACCAACATAACCTAAAAAATATATTGTATATTAATGATATCAATACATAAAAGTTTAAGAAGATCATGCTTATATAAATAAAATAAATAAATCATAAGCCTGAATAACATCACTAAATTTTTAAAGGAGAAAATTAATGAATTTTACATCCTTATCAATTCCAGAAGTAAAATTTATAATATAACAGAGTTCAATAAATGTTAGTTTCAGTTTTGGTTCAAAGGTTTTTCTGGGTTATGGTGGTGTATAATGGGTTGAGTTAACTTCTATCTCTTTCTCTCTTCAAACCAGTTACAAAAATTTGATCCCATTTCTTATTTTGTTCCCCATCTTTATAGGAGAAGAGACTTCCCACAATGTACGGAGGTACTGGAGAACGGTTTCCACAAATCGCAGATTAGTTGGTTGGTTTCTAGGATTCTCGCCAAGGATATCGGTCAGAATCCTAAAAATGCACTCAAGTCAGTTGAGAGATCGATCTCCTCAGACCTGATGACTAGAGATCAGCCTTCAGACACATCTCTTCATGGCCGAACCCCCTTATCGATACAGTTTTCATTCAAATTCATTTAGTCTAAATGTCATTTGAGCAAATAACAATAATTTTTGGCTCGTAATGGTAATAGTACACAACTTCTTTTTCCAGAACTTAACTGCTTAATTAGCATGAGTTATACGTTCCTAGCTTCTATTGGAATATATGGAAAAATAAATTGTGAAAAAAATCTTGAGAACCAACTATTAGTTCAATATTTAAATCGTAATACACTAAACAATCAGAAGACAATCTTGTTATGAGACAAATAAAAGTGTAAGCAAAACCCAGCTGGCATAACAAGAAACAAGCAAAACTTACAGTTAGCATTCTACTGCAAACTACTACAGAATATCGTTACCTCCCAACACCTCTCTTGGAAGAGCTCATGGTTTTTCCACCATCCCGGGAGCGGCTACCTTCTGGGAATATGTGGACCCAGCTACCATGGTTCAATTTCGAAAGGGCCATGTCCATTCCCTACAGAGGAGAAAGTAGATGGAATTACTATCATCCCTAACTATAGAAGTTTCAGTTCAGAGAGGCAAGGGGGAAGCAAGAGACAAATGAAGGATAAGAAAAGATAAATACAAATCAGAGATACTCTATTGATTACAAAAACCAACACCCCTATAATAGGAAGTACGTGAAGAACTAACAAAATTGTTAACAGAACAGAACAGAACATGAAGATAAATTGAATCATTCAATCAAGTCATAGCAGAGTAATAAAAAGTTGAAACAGTTGAAAACGAAGAAAAGTGAGATCGTCACCAGAGTTTACCTATTACCATAGACTCAAATTGGATGACAAAAGTTCATGAGAATCATTCACCAATATTACAAAACAATGTAAAAGGCTCTTAGCTTATGTCTGTTGGATCCATACCTCCTGATAAATCCCATCACCCCGAGAAACTGGCAAGACTTTGACAGATCGAAAGAATGCAGAAGTAACAGGGTTTTTAAAACACCTATCAGTTGCACAAAGCGTCCATCTAAGATTCCTAGCATCCAAAAGAACACTAGGAGGAAGCAGAGAAGCAATGACAAGCGGATCATCCATGGATGCAACATGATTGCTGACCTGAAAATGAAAAGTCAACAGCAAAGGCTCGTCAAATAATTAAATCCAAACAAAAATAGATTCATGTTCGAATGCTTGGACAAACACGTACCGTAAGAAGGGGTTTACCCTGAGGTCTATGTAGCAAGGCAGAGTGCAGTTTTTCTAAACCATGCACCTATTCTTCCACACATAAAACAGTCGCATCACATATCAGAATGCAAGATATAATAAACCAAACAAGAAATATAAGTGGCATAGCATACCTGGACACGGTTTAATCCATTCATAAACACGTGACAAACATTTCCAAGAACAGGAACGGCAACTGCTTGCATCATACGAACAAGAGTTGAATCTTCTTCCGAACTGAAATCCCTGGCAACTTTAAATACATAGGCAAAAAAAATCAAGTGAAAAACCTAGCAAATAGCACCTATTCACAATATTCGAGAAAACATATCTACGGATTTATAATGAAAGCGTTAATTAATCAGACACCTCGTTTGCGATAAAAAGACGTGGAAGAAGGCAACGATTCTGTCCGGAAATCATGAAATCTGTTAAGCCAACGTTTAATAGTGGAGGCGAAGTAGACGTCGGCGGCGGGAATGAAGGTGTGGTGTTGGCGGCGGCGCCAATGGCGGTCGACGGCAACTCGGAAGCGGTTCCTGAGCTGTAACTGCAGGGATCGCGCCTTACTCTTCCAAACATCACCGCGATCGAGACGGGGCATCGATAAAGAAAACGGAATAGAGAGACAGAGAGAGAATTTAAGAGAAGAAATGAGTTTCCGAAGAATGGGGGCGTGCAGTTAGTGGCACAGCTGAAGTAACAAAACGTTAGTGTAGAAGGAGAAAACGATGGGATGTAACAATTTCTAACACCGCTTATTGACTAGGGTATCGACCCTATATACAAGCAAAAATTGTAGTAATTTATTAATTTCTTATTTATTACTTATTTATATTTATGGATTAATTTGGTAATCTGTTGGATAGGGATGACCCACTCCAGCGACATCACACGTCTACCTTTCTCATTTGGGAGGACCCGCACTACACATATTTCTTGCATATTATTCCTATTAAGATTAATCTCTTATGCTTCGGCCTGGATTAATTTTGGATTTGGCTAAATTATAAAAAACATCTAGAGAATTTCTTAATCCACTTTTTATTTTCATTCTATAATTTGTTTTTGTCATATGACCATTACTTAATCTGTAATCAAGGATATTTGGACAAGTTTCTCTGTCTAAAAAATGGAATAAGACAAAATTTCAGCATAAAAAATTATTTTTTTATAAACTAGTTTTAAAAGCAAAGACAGAATGTGTATATATATAAATATATATATATATATATATATAAAACAAAGTGTATCTGTGTGTTTCAATTTATCTTTCAACAGCTGCATTTGTATCTCCTCATTCTTCCATTCAGTCTCCCCCATTCTTTCTCCAATATCTGTCTTCACTTTCTAAGAAAAAAAATACACTTTAACTGCTATTGTACATTGATATATAAAAAAAAAACATTAGCAATATTTACAACAAATTGAGTCTAAAAAATATAAAATCATCACAAATCTATTTCAACCTTCTAGATTACTTACTAATAATTTTAAATGAATGTTACGGTGAAGAAGTTTCTTTACATATGCAAGGATAAGAATGTGTGAAATGATTCTCTTTCATATAAAATGCACATCGAAATTTCTAGCTAAAAAGAGGCACCCAATCTTCATTTATATAAGCTGGCGTGTCGTTGGGAAGTGAAAGTACGTCAGTTTATGAACTGATCACAACATTTTAGCGTTTCTGTTTTGTACTGGATTGGGCCGAACCCTTTTGGGCTGAGCCTCTATCCTCCTTAGCTCACGTGTATATATATATATTAGTTAGCTCAGATTGTATATAAGAAAAAGTGCCA